>Ga0129313_1000428_pt1 | contig 36834 bp, 24 predicted proteins | sample O1105metagenome_FD_94436 | JGI IMG/M metagenome (GOLD analysis project Ga0129313, IMG submission 94436) | Orangutan group fecal microbial communities from fecal samples from Wisconsin, USA - O1105 metagenome | ecosystem: Host-associated > Mammals > Digestive system > Large intestine > Fecal...
CAAACCGTCGAGATCCATACGGAACCCACGTTTGTTGTTGGAGAACATGATCGTGCCGTCTTTACGCAGCAGACGTTTCAGATCTTTCATCAGCGCCAGATGATCGCGCTGCACATCAAACGAATCTTCCATACGTTTTGAGTTAGAGAACGTCGGCGGATCGATGAAAATCAGATCAAACTGTTCATTCGCATCACGCAGCCAGCCCAGGCAATCGGCCTGAATTAAACGGTGAGCGCGACCGCTCAGGCCGTTCAGGCGCAAGTTGCGTTCCGCCCATTCCAGATAGGTACGCGACATATCGACCGTCGTAGTACTACGCGCACCGCCCAATCCTGCATGTACGCTGGCGCTTCCGGTATAGGAAAACAGGTTGAGGAAGTCCTTACCTTTACTCATCTGCCCCAGCATGCGGCGCGCAATACGGTGGTCGAGGAATAAACCCGTATCAAGGTAGTCAGTCAGGTTCACCCACAGGCGCGCGTTGTACTCGCTTACCTCAATGAATTCACCCTTCTCATTCATCTTCTGATACTGATTCTTGCCTTTCTGTCGCTCACGGGTTTTCAGCACCAGTTTGTTTGGCGCGATTTCCAGTACTGACAGCGTGGCGGCAATGATGTCGAACAGGCGTTGACGTGCTTTTTGCGCATCGACCGTCTTCGGCGGGGCATATTCCTGAACCACGACCCAGTCACCGTAACGATCTACTGCAACGTTGTATTCCGGCAGGTCAGCGTCATACAGGCGATAGCATTCAATGCCTTCCTGACGCGCCCATTTTTCCAGCTTCTTAATATTCTTGCGCAGGCGGTTGGCATAATCTTCCGCTACCGTGGCAGGTTTGCTGTCCGCGGTGGTCTCTGCAACGTGATAATTCTTCTGCACACAATCCAGCGGGCCGTTTTTCGCTTTGAACTGCTTGTCGGCACGTAATTGCAAGCTGCTGAGCAGATCCGGAGAGGCGCTGAACAGCGACAAATTCCAGCCGCCAAACTGGTTTTTCATCGTACGGCCCAGCAGGCTGTGCAGGGCAATCAGCGCCGGTTCGCTATCCAGACGTTCGCCGTAAGGCGGGTTACTGATAACCGTCCCATACGGTCCTTTCGGCAGTGGATTGCTCAGTTTGGCGACATCTTTAACGTCAAACGTCATCAGATCGGCGATACCGGCGCGGCGAGCGTTACTACGCGCTTTTTCAATCACGCGCGCATCGCTGTCGGAGCCATAAAAATGCGAGGTATAATCAGCCAGTCCCTTACGCGCACGCACCTGCGCTTCGGCTTTAACTTCTTGCCAGACGGCTTCGTCGTGCTGCGCCCAACCGCTGAAGCCCCAGTATCCACGGTGCAGACCCGGCGCGCGATCGGTCGCCCACATTGCCGCTTCAATCAGCAGCGTGCCGGAACCACACATCGGATCGAGTAACGGGGTTCCCGGCTGCCAGCCAGAACGCATAACAATTGCCGCGGCCAGCGTCTCTTTAATCGGTGCCTGACCCGCGCGATCGCGATAGCCACGCTGATGCAAACCGTCACCGCTCAGATCGAGCGCAATGCTGGCAGTATCTTTGTTCAACCAGACGTTGATGCGCAGATCCGGAGATTCACGGTCCACATTCGGACGCGGCATATTTTTGCGGGTAAAGGCATCGACAATCGCATCCTTGACCTTCAGCGCGCCGTACTGGCTGTTACGAATGGTCTCGTTCAGTCCGCTAAAATGGACGGCAAACGTAGCACCAGGGTTAAATATCTCTGTCCAGTCGATTGCCTGAACGCCGAGGTACAGATCAAGATCGCTGTAGACCTTGCACTCTCCCATCGGCAGGATAATGCGCGAGGCCAGGCGGCTCCACATCAGGCTCTGGTAAACAAGCCGCGTGTCGCCCTTAAAATGGACCCCACCCTGAACGACCTGACACTCCAGCGCGCCGAGGTTTTCCAGTTCAGTTTTTAACAGCTCTTCCAGCCCGCGGGCCGTACTGGCAAACAGAGAATTCATAATGTCACTTTTACTCCGAGAAAATTGCTGCGCATTATAGCTAATATGGGCTGTATGTCATAAAGTTGAAGGCTTATTTTCATTCGAGGGGCTGTACAGTGGTCACGTTAACCCGACTTTTTATTCATCCGGTTAAATCAATGCGCGGCATTGGGCTTACGCATGCCCTGGCAGATATTAGCGGTCTCGCCTTTGATCGCATATTTATGATCACTGAACCTGACGGAACATTCATAACCGCCCGCCAGTTCCCACAAATGGTCCGTTTTACGCCTTCCCCATTCCACGATGGGCTGCATCTTACGGCGCCAGACGGCAGCAGTGCGCTCGTACGATTTGCCGATTTCGCTCCTCAGGATGCACCAACAGAAGTATGGGGAAACCATTTTACCGCGCGTGTTGCGCCAGCGGCTATCAACCAGTGGCTTAGCGGCTTTTTCTCCCGTGAAGTGCAGTTACGCTGGGTCGGCCCGCAGCTGACGCGCCGTGTAAAACGCCATGTTGATGTTCCTTTATCCTTCGCTGATGGTTATCCCTATCTGCTGGCCAACGAAGCATCCCTGCGCGATCTGCAACAGCGCTGTCCGGCAAGCGTCAAAATGGAACAGTTTCGCCCCAATATAGTGGTTTCGGGAGCTGGTGCCTGGGAAGAAGATACCTGGAAAGTGATTCGTATTGGCGACGTCATTTTTGATGTAGCAAAACCCTGTAGCCGCTGTATTTTCACGACAGTTAGCCCGGAAAAAGGCCAGAAACATCCATCCGGTGAACCGCTTGCCACATTGCAAACCTTCCGTACTGCGGTAGATAACGGCGATGTCGATTTCGGTCAGAATCTTATCGCGCGTAACAGTGGCGTTATTCGCGTCGGCGATGAGGTAGAAATTTTGGCAACCGGCCCCGCCAGAGCGTACGGCGCGGCTGAATCAGACGAAACTACACCCGAACAACAACCTGATGCCACGGTGCTTATTGACTGGCAGGGACAGACCTTTCGCGGAAATAATCAGCAGGTATTGCTTGAGCAGTTGGAGAACCAGGGTATCCGGGTTCCCTATTCATGCCGGGCAGGCATTTGCGGATGCTGTCGAATTCGACTGGTAGAAGGCGAAGTTAGCCCGTTGAAGAAATCAGCGATGGGGGACGACGGAACGATTCTGTGCTGTAGCTGTGTTCCCAAAACGGCAATCAGGCTGGAGAGCTAAACCGCCTGCTCAAGGCTGAAACTGTCAACAACGGCCTGCGGTTTCAGTCTGTCATTCATTATTTTAATCGCATCGCCAAGCTGCATCGTACGCCCGGCGATAACCACGCCAGGTTGCGCAAGCAGGCAAAGCGCGGCGTTTTCACCCGGCTCAACCACTAACAGGTTTACCTGTTCATCGGTATCGCTTAAATCAACACAGGCTGCGTCACCCACGACCGGCGACCAGTTAATACCGTGTGCGACAAAGTGCCAGCTTTTTGGCATTTGCGGTTTGAGATAACGAATCGCCACCAGCGCATTAAGCACCAGTTCCGCTTTTTGTTCTTTGGCTAAATCCAGGTAGCGACATTTTTCTTCAAAGGAAAAATAAAGCGCGGCGTCATCAACACAAAAACCAGACGGAGAAAATGCATCAGGAGTGAGCATTTTACGAGCAAAACGCGAACGGAATAACATGCCATTGGCTAAATCGAGCATCATACGATCGTGCTCTTCATCATAATACCAGCGCCAGTTATCGTCGGGTTTAATTCGCATCAGTTTCTCTCCTTTCCTTAATCATCACCGTTACGACAGTATCCTTTTGCCGCTTCGTTTATTGCCCTAATAATAAAAGCTCAGAATGTTTAAATAAGCAACAGTAAAGGAATATAAAACAACCAGGGCTAGAAATAAAGCCCTGGTTTGTGATTAAGGTAGCATTCAGATATTGCTGACGATTTCTTTTATCAACGGCGGACCTTTAAAAATAAAGCCCGAATAAATCTGTACGAGGGTTGCACCAGCAGCTATTTTCTCACGTGCAGCAATCACCGAATCGATACCACCAACGCCAATAATCGGCAGCTGACCTTTTAATTCCTGAGACAACTGGCGAATAATTTCTGTACTTTTTAATTGTAACGGTCGACCGCTCAGACCACCCATTTGATCGCAATTTTTCATTCCCTGAACAAGAGAACGATCGAGGGTGGTGTTAGTCGCAATTACGCCATCAATATTATGACGAACTAAACTATCGGCGACTTGGATCAGTTCTTCCACAGAAAGATCCGGCGCGATCTTTACCGCCACCGGAACATATTTATGGTGGATCGCTTGCAGATCGTTTTGCTTATTTTTAATTGCCGTCAGGAGATCGTCCAGCGCTTCGCCGTATTGCAGCGTACGTAATCCCGGCGTATTCGGTGAAGAGATATTAATCGCGATATAACCAGCATAAGCATAGACTTTTTCCATACAAATCAGATAGTCATCTTTGCCGTTCTCTACTGGGGTATCTTTGTTCTTACCAATATTAATACCCAGAATACCGTCAAAATGCGATTTTTTAACGTTCTCAACCAGGTTATCAACCCCGTGGTTATTAAACCCCATGCGGTTGATCAGACCTTCTGCATCGACCAGACGGAACAGACGCGGTTTATCGTTACCCGGCTGAGGGCGTGGCGTCACGGTACCAATCTCAATGGAACCAAATCCCATCGCGCCGAGCGCATCAATGCACTCCCCGTCTTTATCCAGTCCGGCAGCAAGTCCGAGCGGATTTTTAAACGTCAACCCCATACAGGTAACCGGTTTTGCCGGTACTTTCTGGCGCACAAGCGCTTCAAGCGGTGTGCCGGTAATGCGACGTAATTGCTGGAATGTCAATTCATGAGCGCGCTCTGGATCGAGCTGAAAAAGGGCTTTACGAACGAAGGGGTAGTACATGAACTCTCCTGGATTCCCGGTGTGCAAACCGGGGGCGTATTATGTGCTATCGCGAGCAAAAAGGGAATTGACCTGCGGCAATAAATAGCAATCGTTTTCCTTGCCTCTGCCTTTTTATTCAATTTCCAACTTTTCTATGCCGTATAAATCATTTCGATAAACAAAATCTCTCTGCCAGACTGCTCAAATTGTTATCGATGTTAACAAAAAGCAAACAATTAGTTATAAGGGGAGAATGAAATTATGCGCGTCATCACTCTGGCGGGGAGCCCTCGCTTTCCCTCTCGATCCAGTGCGTTACTGGAATATGCCCGAGAAAAACTTCACGGTCAGAATGTCGAAGTCTTTCACTGGAACCTACACAATTTTTCCCCGGAAGACCTGATCTATGCTCGTTTCGACAGTCCAGCGCTGAACACATTTATCGAACAATTGCAGGATGCAGACGGGCTGATTGTCGCAACACCAGTCTATAAAGCCGCTTACTCTGGCGCCCTGAAAACCCTGCTCGATCTACTCCCCGAGCGGGCGCTGGAAGGGAAAGTGGTTTTGCCGCTGGCGACCGGCGGCAGCGTGGCGCATTTACTTGCCGTCGATTACGCGCTGAAACCGGTACTGAGCGCATTAAAGGCCCAGGAGATCCTGCACGGTGTGTTTGCTGATGATTCACAGGTAATTGATTATCAACATAAACCTCAGTTTACGCCCAACCTTCAGCAGCGTCTGGACAGTGCGCTCGATACCTTCTGGCTGGCGTTGCATCGTCGCGATGTCCAACTTCCTCAACTGAACACCCTGCGAGGTGCCGCCCATGTTTGATCTTCTCAAGCGTCACACGTCATGGCTGGCACTGACCGGGTTGTTGTCGCTGTCAACTCTGGGGCATGCCGCAGAATCGGCCCCCGATGCCCTGCGTATTGGTTACCAGAAAGGAAGCGTCAGTATGGTGCTGGCCAAAAGCCATCAGCTACTCGAGAAACGCTATCCGCAGACTAAAATCTCGTGGGTCGAATTCCCGGCTGGACCGCAAATGCTGGAAGCACTCAATATCGGCAGTATCGACCTCGGCAGCACCGGTGATATTCCACCAATTTTTGCCCAGGCCGCCGGAGCCGATCTGGTTTACGTGGGCGTCGAGCCGCCCAAACCGAAAGCCGAAGTGATTCTGGTGCCGAAAAATAGCCCGATCCAGAGCGTCGCGCAGCTTAAAGGACATAAAGTCGCCTTCCAGAAAGGTTCCAGCGCCCACAATTTACTGCTCCGGGCGCTGCAACAGGCCGGACTGAAATTTACCGATATTCAACCGACCTATCTGACTCCCGCCGATGCACGAGCGGCCTTTCAGCAAGGAAACGTTGATGCGTGGGCTATCTGGGACCCCTATTATTCCGCCGCATTACTGCAAGGTGATGTGCGCGTACTGAAGGACGGCTCAGACCTTAAGCAAACCGGTTCGTTTTATCTCGCCGCCCGTCCTTATGCCGAGAAAAATAGCGCTTTTGTACTTGGCGTACTGGATACCTTTAGCCAGGCCGATGCGTTAACGCTCAACCAGCGCCAGCAAAGCATTACCCTGCTGGCCAAAACCATGGGGCTGCCCGAACCGGTGATTGCGTCTTATCTGGATCACCGTCCGCCAACCACCATTGTGCCAGTCAACGCCTCCGTTGCTGCCCTGCAACAACAAACCGCCGATCTGTTTTATGACAACCGTTTGGTGCCGAAAAAAATCGATATTCGCCAGCGTATCTGGCAACCCACTCAGCAGGCAGGAGAAAAATTATGAGTCTGAACATGTTTTGGTTTTTACCCACCCATGGTGACGGTCATTATCTTGGAACGGAAGAAGGTTCGCGCCCTGTCGATCACGGTTATCTGCAACAAATCGCGCAAACGGCCGATCGTCTTGGATTTACCGGCGTCCTGATCCCAACCGGTCGCTCCTGCGAAGATGCCTGGCTGGTCGCCGCCTCGATGATCCCGGTCACCCAGAGATTAAAGTTTCTGGTCGCGCTGCGTCCAAGCGTCACCTCGCCAACGGTTGCCGCACGTCAGGCCGCCACGCTCGACAGACTCTCAAATGGCCGGGCGTTATTTAACCTTGTGACCGGCAGCGATCCACAGGAGCTGGCAGGCGACGGCGTGTTCCTCGATCACACCGAGCGCTATGAAGCCTCTGCTGAATTTACTCAGGTCTGGCGGCGTCTTCTGCAAGGTGAAACGGTGGATTTCAACGGCAAACATATTCATGTCCGCGGCGCGAAGCTGTTTTTCCCTCCCGTACAACAACCCCGGCCACCGCTTTATTTCGGCGGCTCGTCTGATGTCGCACAAGATCTTGCTGCCGAGCAGGTTGATCTCTACCTGACCTGGGGCGAGCCGCCCGAACAGGTGAAAGCGAAGATTGAACAGGTGCGGGCAAAAGCGGCGGCGATCGGGCGCAAGATCCGCTTTGGTATTCGTCTGCATGTGATCGTACGGGAGACAACGCACGAGGCGTGGCAGGCAGCGGATCGTCTGATAGCCCACCTGGATGACGACACCATTGCCAAAGCCCAGGCCGCCTTCTCAAGAACGGATTCGGTTGGTCAGCAGCGAATGGCTGCACTGCACAACGGTAAACGCGACAAACTGGAAATTAGTCCGAACCTGTGGGCAGGCGTTGGGCTGGTACGCGGTGGCGCAGGTACCGCGCTGGTCGGTGATGGTCCGACGGTCGCGGCGCGTATCAACGAGTATGCCGCGCTGGGAATCGACAGCTTTGTGTTGTCCGGGTATCCGCATCTGGAAGAGGCATACAAGGTTGGCGAGCTGCTGTTCCCGCATCTGGATGTTGCTATACCGGAAATTCCGCAGCCGCAACGCCAGCAACAACAAGGCGAAGCGGTAGCAAATGACTTTATCCCGCGCAAAGTCGCGCAAAGCTAAGGAGCGGCTAATGGCAACGCCGAAAAACAGGTGGTTATTACGCCTCGCGCCCTGGTTTTTACCGGTAGGTCTGGTGGCGCTCTGGCAGCTCGCATCTTCAATGGGCTGGCTGTCCACTCGCATCCTGCCCTCTCCGGAGGGTGTTATCGAAGCCTTCTGGACGCTTTCCGCCAGCGGCGAGCTTTGGCAGCATCTGGCCATCAGTTCCTGGCGCGCGCTAATCGGATTCTCCATCGGTGGATCGATTGGCCTGACGCTGGGACTGATCAGCGGTCTTTCGCGTTGGGGAGAACGTCTGCTGGATACCTCAGTGCAGATGCTGCGTAACGTACCGCATCTGGCGCTGATCCCGCTGGTGATTCTGTGGTTCGGCATTGATGAATCCGCCAAGATCTTTCTCGTTGCGTTGGGCACGCTGTTCCCGATTTACATCAACACCTGGCATGGGATCCGTAATATCGATCGTGGACTGGTAGAGATGTCGCGCAGCTATGGATTATCCGGCTTTTCACTGTTTGTTCATGTCATCCTGCCCGGCGCCCTGCCCTCGATTATGGTCGGCGTACGTTTTGCTCTCGGTCTGATGTGGCTGACGCTGATTGTGGCAGAAACCATTTCTGCCAATGCCGGTATTGGTTACCTGGCGATGAACGCCCGCGAATTTCTGCAAACCGATGTGGTCGTGGTGGCCATTATTCTCTACGCCTTGCTCGGCAAACTTGCCGACGTCAGCGCCCAATTGCTGGAGCGAGTCTGGCTACGCTGGCACCCGGCTTACCATGTAAAGGAGGCTACCGTATGAATACCGCTCGCTTGAACCAGGGTACGCCGCTATTGCTGAGCGCCGTGACAAAACAATACGCCGCCAATACGGTGCTCAATCAGTTAGATTTGCATATTCCGGCCGGACAGTTTGTTGCCGTGGTTGGCCGCAGCGGCGGTGGTAAAAGTACGTTGCTGCGTCTGCTGGCAGGGCTGGAATCGCCGACCTCAGGCGCATTACTTGCCGGAACCACCCCACTGGCGGAAATTCAGGATGATACGCGTATGATGTTCCAGGATGCGCGTCTGCTGCCATGGAAGACGGTTATCGATAATGTGGGCCTGGGTCTGAAAGGTCAGTGGCGCGATGCGGCCCGAGATGCGCTGGCCGCCGTTGGGCTGGAGAGTCGTGCTCACGAATGGCCGGCTGCGCTATCCGGTGGACAAAAACAGCGTGTAGCCCTGGCACGGGCATTAATTCATCGCCCCGGTTTGCTGCTGCTGGATGAACCCCTCGGCGCTCTGGATGCCCTAACCCGCCTTGAAATGCAGGATCTGATCGTCTCTTTATGGCAAGAGCACGGCTTTACCGTACTGCTGGTCACTCATGACGTCAGTGAAGCGGTGGCAATGGCCGATCGCGTGTTGCTGATTGAGGACGGAAAAATCGGACTGGATCTTACGGTGGATATTCAGCGCCCCCGCCATTTGGGATCGGTACGGTTAGCCGATCTGGAAGCGGAAGTGTTGAACCGGGTTATGCAGCGTGGCGACAATGAAGTTCAGTTACGCAAGCAGGGTTAAAAATGCCGGATGGCGCTACCGCTTATCCGGCCTACGCGTGAATGGTAGGCCGGACCCATCCGGCAATATTATCAGGCTAACGCTTTAGAGATCTTCTCGAACAGATCGCCTGAGAGATTCTCCAGACCTTTCAGCTTTTCCAGCGCCGCACGCATTTTCGCCTGACGTTTTGCATCATAACGTTTTAAGCGAATCAGCGGCTCAATCAGACGTGACGCCACCTGCGGGTTACGACTATTAAGCTCAGTCAACATGTCGACCAGGAACTGATATCCACTACCATCTTCCGCATGGAATGCCGCCGGGTTGCTACCTGCAAAGGCACCGATCAGCGAACGGATTCGGTTCGGGTTACTCATACTGAAAGAGCGATGCTTCAGCAGGCCGCGTACGGTTTCCAGCACGTTTTTCGCCGGGCTGGTGGATTGCAGGATAAACCATTTGTCCATCACCAGACCGTCATGATGCCACTTATCATCATACTCTTGCATTAGCGCGTCGCGACATGGCAGCTGCGCCGCTACTGCCGCGGATAGCGCCGCCAGCGCATCGGTCATATTGTTCGCTTCACGATACTGCTTGCTTACCAGCGTGTCAGCCAGATGGGTTTCGCCAAAGGCCAGGAAACGCAGGCAGGCGTTACGCAGCGTACGCTTGCCAATATCGGCATGCTCAACGCGGTACTCATCAAGATGATTAGCGTTATAGATGGCGAGGAATTCATCTGCCAGTTCGGCCGCCAGCGTGCGGGTTAATGCTTCGCGTACTTCGGTTATCGCCACCGGATCGATGATGTCGAACAGTTCAGCTATTTCATTTATTGAAGGCAGCGTCAGGATCTCTGCAGCCAGCGCCGGATCGATTTTCTCATCCAGTAAAATTGCGCGGAATGCATCAGCCACGTGTACCGGCAGCGACAGCGGTTGTCCCTGCTGATGACGGGCAACGTTAAGCTTAATATAGGTCGCCAGCAGGCTTTGCGCCGCGTCCCAACGAGAGAAATCGTTACGCGCATGACGCATCAGGAAGGTCAGCTGCTGATCGCTCCATTTGTATTCCAGTTTTACCGGCGCGGAGAATTCGCACAGCAGCGCCGGAACCGGCTGGAAGTAGACGTTATCAAAGACAAACGTCTGCTCTGCCTGGGTGACGTTGAGTACAGAATTCACCGGGTGCCCGCCTTTTTGTAGCGGGATCACTTTCCCTTCGTTGTCATACAACTCGAGGGCGAAAGGAATATGCAGCGGCTGTTTTTCGGCCTGATCCGGCGTGGCCGGCGTGCGCTGGCTGATCGTCAGCGTGTACTGCTCAGTTGACGGATTGTAGTCATCACGCACGGTCAGAATCGGCGTACCGGACTGACTGTACCAGCGGCGGAAATGGGAGAGATCAACGTTAGAAGCATCTTCCATCGCCTGCACGAAATCATCACAGGTTGCAGCACTGCCGTCATGACGCTCAAAGTACAATTGCATCCCTTTCTGGAAGTTAGCCTCACCGAGCAGGGTGTGGATCATACGAATCACTTCAGCGCCCTTTTCATACACGGTCAGGGTATAGAAGTTGTTCATTTCAATGACCATATCCGGACGGATAGGATGCGCCATCGGGCTGGCATCTTCAGCAAACTGCAGACCACGCATGGTGCGCACATTGCTGATGCGGTTTACCGCGCGTGAGCCGAGATCGGAACTGAACTCTTGATCGCGGAACACGGTTAAGCCTTCTTTCAGGCTCAACTGGAACCAGTCACGGCAGGTCACACGGTTGCCGGTCCAGTTGTGAAAATACTCATGACCGATAACGCGCTCAATATCGAGGTAGTCTTTGTCGGTGGCGGTATCGGTACGTGCCAGCACATATTTGGAGTTAAAGATGTTCAGACCTTTATTCTCCATCGCGCCCATATTGAAGAAATCCACGGCGACAATCATATAGATGTCGAGGTCATACTCGAGGCCAAAGCGCTCTTCATCCCATTTCATGGAGTTTTTCAGCGAGGTCATCGCCCACGGCGCGCGATCCAGATTACCGCGATCGACGTAAAGTTCCAGCGCCACTTCACGCCCGGAACGGGTAGTAAAAGTGTCGCGCAGGACGTCAAAATCACCGGCCACCAGCGCAAACAAATAGCACGGTTTCGGGAACGGATCCTGCCACTGTACCCAGTGACGACCATTTTCCAGTTCGCCCTGCGCCACACGGTTACCGTTGGAGAGCAGGAACGGATATTGGGTTTTATCGGCGATAATTTTGGTGGTAAAACGCGCCAGGACATCAGGCCTGTCGAGATACCAGGTAATATGGCGGAAACCTTCCGCTTCACACTGGGTGCACAGCGCGTCGCCAGACTTGTACAGCCCTTCCAGCGCGGTATTGGCCGCCGGGCTAATTTCATTCACGATACGCAGCGTAAAACGTTCCGGCAACTGACTAATGACCAGAGCGCCCTCTTCTTCTTTATACTCTGTCCACGGCTCGTCGTTCACGTGGATCGACACCAGGGTCAGATCTTCGCCATTCAGGCGCAGGGGCACATCGGACGCGCCATGACGGACAGCCTGGCTCACTGCGGTGACCACGGTTTTTTCAGCATCCAGGTCAAAGGTCAAGTCAATATCAGTAATCTGGTAATCCGGCGCACGATAGTCGTGACGGTATTTGGCTTGTGGCTGTTGTGTCATAAAAAAACCTTTAGCATCTTTAATAGAGTCTCGGCTTCAGTCTATTCCTGTTGCGTAAATCGCGCTACGCAGAATGTTCATCTTTTCAGGCACAAACACCCTTTTTGCTACATTTTCATAATATGAACTCATAATTTTTAATATCGATAAAGATCGTCCAGGAGCGCGTGAAACAAGGGATGAGCGATATCACGACAAAACAGGATTAGCGAACTTAAACGAACTTCATAAACCACTTTTGCCCCATCCATGCCCCACGGATGAATTTAGCCGAAACCAGACGCCATCAGTGTTTCAGTGCGTTTTTGCCATAAATCTATTTCAAAAAATCCCCAAAAACTTAACTGTTCATAGCTGGTATCTTGACAGACAAAACTTCTGGTGTATTAATACTGTATATTAATACAGTATTAATGGGATAAGTTATGTTCGTTGAACTAGTTTACGATAAAAGAAATGTGGAAGGTTTAGCTGGTGCCAGAGAGATCATCTTGGCTGAACTGACAAAGCGGGTGCACCAGATTTTCCCTGATGCCGAAGTGAAGGTGAAACCGATGCAGACGAACGGCTTGAATAGCGATGCCAGCAAAAGCGATCGGGAAAAGCTGAACCGCATGCTGGAGGAGATGTTTGAAGAGTCCGATATGTGGATGAATGATTTCTTAAATCTCTAACCAGATAGCCTAACAACAGAGGGAATAACCAGATTAATTCCATGTTTTCTATGAGTTAATATCTGTATTAATATAGCTGTGCATATTAGTTCTAAAGGCCACATTGATGTAACTCTGTAGCTCAACACATAATTCGTTTCTGCCGAAACGTGTAACGGCTGTTATTAAATTCATGGATTTATCATTGATATTCAGTAAATTGTCTCCTTGATTCATCATCCTCAAGGTACTCAAAAGAAAGAGGGCGAATTTTGGTAAGTTTATAAAACCACTCGCAATCTTTTCGTTGAATAATTTCGCCAGGTTTGAAACATATCCCGGATGTCATCCGGATAATCGCATATTTACCATTACTAAACCTGACCCGGTGAATGCAGAAAGGTTGACCAGCCTGCCCGTGACAGCTATTCGACAGAATATGTCCTTCAATAAAAAAAGATTTTTTAGATTTCATTATCATACCCTCGACAACTGCAAAACAGGAGAAATATTGTCATTTCCCGACATCACTTACGTTAAAAGGCAGAAGCTGATCAGCCGCCGATACACCAGCATTCTGAAGGTCTGAACAACAGTCCGCAGGCAGGGCACTCAAGAACTGCATCTTTTCTTAGTTTACCTGCTTTCTGATCAGCTTTGTGTGCGCACACCGGGCAGGCAACATGAACCGGTCTTTCTTTAAAATACCTGAGCCCTTTTGTATAAGACATAAATAATTCTCTGAGGAATACAGTAATTATTATACGCTTTAATATAAAAATAACTGGCATAAGTTATGTTAAGTTGTGTCTGAATCAGGATATCAAATATTGAAAATTGAATGTCTGATTTATGATACACTACCCTTCCGTGAGAGATTTATGATGAAATCAGAAGACACCCTTGACTGGTATCCGGCACAACTACCGCCAGTGAAAATTATTCTTGGCGAAGCCGTGCTGGCTGTGGGTAAACAGGGCCGACCGATTAATACCCGCACCTTGCTGGAATACCTTCAGTTCATGCAGGGCAAACAAAAAAGGCGGGATGACAAAATCGCCATGCAAACTGCGATTGATGTTCTCAGGGATAATCAGCGCATTAACGGCAGACGTTAATGCGCCTCCGGACTCAGTGTCAGTTCTGAATGATCTCAACCATATGGTTTTGTCCATCATCCTTCAGCGGTATTCTGTCATCAGGGAGGAGAACACCGTCCAGTGTCACGCGATGTTCTGCATCGCCGCGTGAGACACTAATTTGATAATGGCTTTCGCCATATTGATAGCTCATAGAAAAAGATGTCCACCCATCCGGCAACCTGGCATGAACCGTAAAGTCAGCACCGGAACGTTTTATCCCCAGTAATTCCTCGGTAAGTAAACGCCAGGCCCAGCCTGCAGAACCAGTATACCAGCTCCATCCTGCACGTCCGATATGGGGAGCGACACTGTAGACATCAGCACTCATGACATAAGGTTCAGCTTTATAAATCCCGGCCGAGTCTGTATTCAGAGTATGATTTATCGGGTTGAGCATTGACCAGAGTTGCCAAGCGCGTTCGGCATTCCCCATTCGGGCAAATGCCATCACAGCCCAGATAGCGCCATGTGTATACTGTCCTCCGTTTTCCCTCACACCAGGCAGGTAACCCTGTATGTAACCAGGATTTGGACCGTGCCCATCGAAAGGAGGTGTTAATAGTTTTATCAGTCCCCCCTCGTTATCCACAAGGTGCTTATCCAGCGCCTGCATGGCCATTGCGCACCGTCCCGGGCTTGCGGCCCCGGACAATACAGACCAACTCTGCGCAATCGCATCAATCCGGCAGTCCTGTGAAGCCTTCGACCCCAGGGGAGTACCATCGTCAAAATATCCACGCCGGTACCATTCACCATCCCAGGCGTGGGCTTCGAGATTGCTTTGCAGGCGCATAGCCTGTGAACGGCACATTGAGGCGACGCTTTCATCCAGCCTGCGATCAGCCAGCGCCGCAAACCGCTGCAAAATGTCGAACAGGAAGAAGCCCAGCCAGACGCTTTCACCTTTGCCTTCGATCCCCACCCGGTTCATGCCGTCATTCCAGTCACCAGCCCCCATCAGCGGCAGACCATGCTCCCCGAACTGTTGTCCATACTTAATGGCTTTGACGCAGTGTAACCAGAGTGTCTCTTCGGTACCGCTGATCACCGGCGTATCATAGGCAGACTCTTCACCAGGCTGAAGCGGACGTCCCTCCAGATAAGGAATACGTGTTTCCAGTACATCCATATCCCCCGTCGTTTCAACATAGTGGCAAACGGCAAGCGGAAGCCACAGATAATCATCGGAACAGCGAGTGCGCACTCCATTGCCGTGTGGCGGGTGCCACCAGTGCTGTACATCACCCTCAATAAATTGCCGTGATGCACACAGGATTATCTGTTCTCGCATCCGGTTCGGATCAGCATGGCTCAGCGCCAGCGTATCCTGCAGTTGATCGCGAAAACCAAATGCGCCGCCGGACTGGTAGTAACCGCTGCGAGCCATCAGGCGACAGGCTACCGTCTGGTACAATAGCCAGCCATTCACCAGTAAATTTACCGATGTGTCGGGAGTGTTAACCACAATTTTATCGAGCACATTGTGCCAGTGGTTGTGAACCCGGTTCAGCTCCTCGCGGACCGTCTCCTCATTCATATAACGGGCAAGCGTCTCCTGAGCTCGAATATGATCCTCCTCTGCGCCAAGGATAAAAATAAACGTCCTCTGATCCCCATCAATTAATGTTACCGCCGATTGTACTGCCCCGCAGGGATCCAGACCGGCGCCCGTTTTACCTGAAAGCCTGCGTAGCTTCATGACCGACGGGGCGTGCAGAGAACCATTACGACCGATAAACTCCCGGCGGTCCCCGGTCAACGAACAGTCATTACCGCTGACGGCAAAAAAGGCAGTACGACCGCTACCGTTATCGCCATAAAAGTTGTTCGCCAGCACTCCGCAGCCGCCAGGTGGTCTGGCCGCATGTGTCACAATGTGAGGGGCTGAGCGAGTTCGTGTTCCTCCGAGCGTCCACTCCACATAGCCGGTGACGGAAAGTTTGCGTGTCCGACCCGAAGAGTTACTGAGCGTCAGGAGCGCCAGTTTAACCGGCGCCTCTTCGGCAACCAGGACCGTCAGCTCGCTGTCTATACCATTCTCTCGATGGGCAAACACGCTGTAACCAAAACCATGGCGGGTCAGGTAATCACCATGTCCGCGAACAGGTAAAGTCGTCGGTGACCAACACTCACCACTCTCTTCATCGCGCAGATAAAACGCCTCGCCGCTGCGATCGCTCACAGGATCGTTCTCCCACGGTGTCAACCGGTATTCATGTGCATTCTCATACCAGGAGTAGGCCTGTCCCGCCTCTGAAATCACAGTGCCAAAACGGGCATTTGCCAGTACGTTTGACCAGGGTGCCGGTGTCTGCGCATCTTCCCGCAGAACAATCTGATATTCCCGACCATCCTGAGAAAATCCACCGTACCCATTGAAATGGCATAACTGACTGATATCGGGACTCCAGTCCGTATGTTGATTACGCTCGCGTACAGCCCGTGGAATGAGTGTTCTGGCCTGAGGTTTAAGGGTATGAGTACGCTGATTAAGCTGCTCATTGATATTACCTGTGCGGTCATCAAGATAAAGACAGGCCACGCTCATCAAAAGCAACTTATCCTCAGCAGAGAGATGCTCGCCATTACGAACAAAAATACCGCCCGTTTTGTCCAGCAGACTGGCTTCAGACCCGGCATAAATTAAGTCCATAATCTGATTTTGTAAGCCCTGCAGGTAGCCGCCGGGACTGTTATTTAGGATAACCAAATCAACATCCAGTCCTTTCTGTCTCCAGTAACGGTGTGCCTGAATCAGTGTGGTCACTGAAGCAATACTTTCCTCGCTGGTAATACTGATCAGCACTATCGGCAGATCACCTGAAATTGCCCAGCCCCACAGACCGGACTGACCACGCCGGTTGCGGCTGATCGCCTGGCCTTCGGCGCGCAGCTCCTGGACAGGGTAAAGTACCGCGCTGGCAAGACGATTAAACAAAGTGGCATCATCTTCACTGGCGTTCATCTGGCGTAACACCACCAGACTGTGAGACCAGGCCAGTTCAAATACGCGATCAGCGATAGGGTAATCGCGGTATTTTTCCAGCAATGCCAGGCTATGCTGGCGGGTCTCGCTGATGCCATAAATGATATCAATCGTGACCGGCTGCCCCGGCTGCAGAGTGATGGCGTGGCGTATTGCCAGGATCGGATCCAGCCCTGACCCCGACGTGTTGCTGAGCGCCCCGCCTGCCTTTATTGCCTGGGCATCCGCAGGGTTTCTGCCACGACCAAGAAATTTTGCCCTGTCTGTTTCAAACGAAACGTTATGACGGTTATCGCCATGCACCACCATCATGTGAAACAGGCAGGGACTCGCTTCACCCGGAGAACGCGGGCGCCGGTGGCAAAGAATAGCGTCACGCTCAGGATCCAGTTCCGTCTGAATAAACAAATTGCTAAATGCCGGGTGCGCCAGATCGCTGGCTTCAGGCGCCAGTACTACTTCGGCATAGGTTGTCAGTTCCAGAGAGCGAGGCTGGCGACCACGATGAATCAGTGTGAGTCGTCGCAACTCAATATCATCCTCCGGGGAGATCACAACCTGAGTTTTGACGCTGAGCCCATCGAAAGAGCGTCTGAATTCAGCACTCGCATCGGTGAATATCACTTCCTCGTCATGCCCGCTGGTGTGGGCTGTCGGTTGCCAGGTATTGCTCGATACATTCCCCGTCTGTATATCGCGGATATAGCAGAATGCTCCCCAGTTATCGCGGGTGGTATCACTGCGCCAGCGCGTGAGCGCAATATTATTCCAGCGACTATAGCCGCCGCCGCCCGTGGTCAACATCAGATGATAATGGTTGTTGGACAGCAGTTGAATATCCGGGGCCGGCGTGTCCACGCCATAGAAAATACGGGGTTCATAGCGAACGGGTTTGACCCTGCCCTCATGAGATTCAAAATGACGGCGCGGACTGTACAGATCGACTGCATCCGGCACGCGTTCCTGTAACAGCAGGCTCGCTGAGCGGAAGACCGTACTGGACATGAAGCGTTCAGTCATCGGGGCGTCAAGTAGCACATGAGCCAGCGCCTGAAACGCCATCCCCTGGTGATGCGCCATCCAGGACTGAACCACCGCATAGAGCTGACCGGTTGCGAGGCGTGAGGGAGTATAGTCCAGCGCTTCATAAAAACCGTATTCACCAAGTGCGCCATTTTTTTGCAGCCTTATCAGGTTCTCACAAGCTTTCTGTGGGGAAACCATCAACGCCAGCAGTGTGGCGTAAGGGGCGACAACCATGTCATCAGCAAGCCCCCTGCGCAGGCCGAGACCCGGCACACCAAATGCCTGATATTGATAATTATGCTGAACATCAAAAGCATGATAACCAGACTCTGAAACGCCCCACGGTACTCCGCGTTCTTTCCCCCAATGAATCTGGCGCATAACCGCCGACTGACTCATTTCATCGAGCAGGCTGCCAGGCCAGGTGGGCATTACCAGATTCGGCATCAGGTATTCAAACATTGACCCGCTCCATGACATCAGGGCTGTTTCATTGTCAATGGTGGTGAACAGTCGCCCCAGCGCGTACCAGCTTTTAAGAGGTAGCTGATTAGTGGCAATGGCAAGAAAGCTGGTCAGGCGGATTTCAGACGGCAGAAGATCGTAGTGGCTCTTGTCAGGCATATTCGTGTCACAGTTATAGCCAACACTGAGCAGACTGGTTGGTTCGCTGTACAGAAAGGCGAAATCCATCCGGGCATGCTCATCCAGCCGTTGTTCAAGTTCAGTGATAATATTGAGTCGCATCCGGGCCTGCTCCGTCGCTGACGCCGGGGGGGTTCCTGCACCAGTAAATGTTACGCGGGCAAGCTCACACAAAGTCGGCAGCGTCTGTTCGTTCCAGGATGCGGGTAACCAACCAAGCAGCAGCGACCACTCATGGCAAAGCTGAACCAGTTGATGCTCCAGATGTCCTGCCCAACGCATCTGAAGAGGAGATCCCTGATGGCATAGCGTGTTCAGGTGATTGCACTGGGTGCGCATATTTTTCAGCTCGCTGAAAAATGTCTGCGGAGAGAGCGACACCGCGCTCAGGCAGTGTTTTCGCAGCAACCGCAAGCTGTCAGGCGGGTTCTGACCCCACTGTTTTTCCAGAATATCCAGCGTATCGTTCAGTCCCGCCAGTATCTGTTGGCGGTTTAAAACTGGCTGATGACGCATGGCGGACAGCCCTGCACGCAGTGTCAACAAATGCCCTGCCATGTTGCCGCTGTCGACGCTTGAGATATAGCGTGGGCTGAGGGGGGCCAGCGTACGAGTGTCATACCAGTTGTAGAGATGGCCCCGGTAGTGCTCCATTTTATCCATTGTGTCGAGCGTGAGCGACACGCGCCGTAGCACTTCCCCGCCGGGCAGGTAGCCAAAGTCCCATGCCGTCAGGTTAGCCATGAGGGAAAGGCCAATATTGGTAGGAGAAGTTCGATGGGCCACCGTCGGCTGCGGTATTTCCTGGTAGTTATCAGGCGGAAGCCAGTTCTCTTTTTCTGTGGCAAAGGTTTCAAAAAACGCCCAGATTTCACGACTTGTCTGGCGCAACAGCTGTTTTTGTTCCGGATTGGGCGAAAACACCTTACGCGCAGGCTGGCGACTCAGCCAGCTCATCAGCAGCGGTGCCACACACCATAACAAACCGATCGGCAACGCAATCCCCAGCAGTTGTGGAGCAAATTGTCCGGTCAGTATTATCAGCATCACACCACATGCAACATTCAGCCACATCGCCTGATAAAAACGCGCGACAGTGGGTCCGGCCTGATTGCTGTCCTGGCTGTGGCTGACCCACTGGCTGAGGTGACGCCTGCTGATCCCCAATCGCCATAACGTCACGGCGATCGCTTTTAGCGAATATCCGGCTTCGTGCGGCAGTATCGCAAAATTAAGGCCGATACCTGACAAACGCTTCAGCGCGCCCGCCCCTACCAGTAACAGATGCGGCTTCAGGCGGCGACGCAGAGGTTTATGCAGTAGGTCATGGGTGATGCAGAGGATGGTTGGCAACAGCCATATCAGCGACAGTACGCCCAGCCAGTAAATCGGATTAGGTACCCCTAGCAGGGTGAAGAACAGCAATACCAGTAATGAAGGGGCGACCAGACTGCGACGCAGATTATCGAGTAATTTCCAGTAAGAAAGCGCGGTCAGCGGATTCCTAGTCCGGGTTCCATCGGCTCTTCTGACACGTGGTTTCAGCCAGTTAAGCAGTTGCCAGTCACCCCGGATCCAGCGTGAACGGCGTGCAACATCCGACAGATAATTATTCGGGTACTGTTCATAGAGTAACACCTCACTCAGCAGACCCGAACGTGCATAGCATCCTTCGAGTAGATCATGGCTGAGAACCAAGTTTTCCGGGCAGGTGTTGGCAGTGGCTTGCATAAAAATGTCAACATCGTAAATCCCTTTGCCCACGAACGATCCTTCCCCAAAAAGATCCTGATAGATATCCGAAGACATCATTGAATAGGGATTATTGCCCGGTATGCTGCTGCGCATGGCGGCGTAACGTCCCTGACCGTTGCGTGGTATCTCCTCCGCAAGGCCGGGTTGTAAAATGCCAAATCCTTTGACAACCCTCTGGCGTACCGGATCATACTCTGGCATGTTCAGCGGATGCGCCATCGTCGCGACCAGTTTGTGCGCCGTATCGCGCGGCAGCACCGTATCACTGTCCAGGGTAATGACGTATTTAATGTGGCCCGGTAAAAGATTAGCAGGCATGTCTGCAACGCTGACGAATTGTGTCCCCGGATGGCGCAACCAACTATTCAGTAACGCCAGTTTTCCCCGCTTGCGTTCATAGCCCATCCACGTTCCTTCCGCGGGGTTCCATTCAGGCTGGCGGTGTAGCAGATAAAAACGTGGGCGGCTGGAGGGATAGCGGCGATTCAGCGCCTGCGTATCGGCGATCGCCTGTCTGAGCAGCATCTGGCTTTCCGGCGAGGGTTCATTTGCAGAATCAGCGAAATCAGTGAGCAGCGCAAACCTGAGATTTTCGTTTTCATTCCCCAGCCAGCAGACTTCAAGACTGGTGAGGAGCTGGCTGAAACTTTCGTGGCTGGTCAGCATGCAGGGGATGACTAACAGAGTGGCGCTGTCAGGGGGAATGCCGGTTGAGAAATCCATCCGCGGCAATGGGCGAGGAACGCGAAAACGGGTGGTTGCGTCACTGAGTAAATCGCTCATTAACTGAGTTACAGCGATAATCAGAGGGAATATCACCGCGATCAACAGCCAGTCTACGCCCTGCATGGCTGTTTCGTGCAAAATCGTTGCGGTCGTTGCGATTGTCAACAACGCCAGGCTTCCAAGCCATGACAGCAGGGTTATTCTGTTGAAACTGTGCCGCAAGCGCATGAGCCTTGAGGTGTCTGCTAACAGATGAATGTCCAGCGCCTGCCGACCTTCGCCTGCGAGATAATAACCAACATGATGTTCCAGTGTATCGGGAGCACTGTTCCCTGAAAGCGTCAGCACCCTGTCAGCAACTTCAGGCTCGCTGAGACCACTGTCCCTGGCCAGGACCTCAACAACGTGCCGGTAATGATCCCGAGTATTGAAGTGCATCCGAGGATAGATACCGGCAGGATCATTGCGTAATGCCCGTTCGACGACACTTATCGTTTCGGCGAAATCAGCCCAATCCGTTTCACTCAGTAATCGCAGACCCGCGATGCTGTTACTGACAGATAGCTGGCTGGCGGCAAGCTGTTGATTGAAATTATGTATGAGAACGTCGGTGGTGATCCCCTGTTCCCGAAGGCACTGATCAACCCAGGTCAGAGGTAACGACAACGCATTGCCATGCCCCTGCAGGCGCCGCACCAACTCTGCGACAAACGCACTGGTTAACGTAGGTCGGGAGCGTGCCATATCGGCAACCACCATGATTAAATCGCCAGGGGCATTCTCTGCACATCCGAAAATCTTTGTTATCCACATATCAGCCAGCGTTCTGTCCTGCTGCGCTTTGATCACTTCGATACTGATACGACGAAGATTTTCAATCAGCGCCAGGCGCAGCATTCCCGGTAACGCCCAGACTTCACCTAATGTCAGCGGGGTCACCTGTTGATAGGCAGTGAGATAGCTAGTCAGGCTGGCGACATCCCAGCGCCCGTCACCGTGAGCAATGGCCTCTGATGCAATATTGTAAATTCGTGGGCAATTCAGCGGCGACATCAGCGACGGGAGACCTTTACCAAAGCTTTTCGGCAAGTGCTGGCGGACCGTGCGGATTTGTTCCTCAATAAGATAATAATTGTCCAGCAACCACTCCCCGGCTGGCATGATGCTGGTCTTTTTACCCGCGTTAAACTCATAACAGCTTTGGGTGATGATGGCCTCATTCTCGCCGAGTCTTTTTAGAAGATAATAAGGATGTTTATCCGGCGATAATTTATGGGTCCGGGCGAGCTTCTGACCGTAGCGTTCCATCTGGGCGGTCGAAAAGAGTTCTGACTGCAGAGTGCTTTCACTTGCAGGATCGTTCGCCGAAAACGTTACGCTTTCGGTAGCATTCATCGGAATATGGGAGCGGTTAAACCACGCCCTGGGGTTCATTTTCATAGCATTGCTCTGATGCAGAGTTAGCATGCAGGAGCAGTTGCAAAATCAGTTCAGAAACGTTCTCTCAGGATGGGCGTAAGGCATCAGGGATTTAACAGCTGCCGAGATTTGACTTAAGTATAGAATATGAGTTTTGTCTGCGTTTTTTGGCCGAGCTAGCGTCGGGAGATAAACAGAGCCTTACATCCAGGGCAAAGCATGGCCTGATTGCGCCGGATTTTTGACAGAAGTTGAGCCGATTTTAAGCCACAAACAGGGCAGACGGCAGTGGCGGTAGACGCATTGGTGAAGAGTTTCATTGCGTAATTGATAATAGACATAACCATTAACCTTTCAATGAACGAGCTTCACCGTATCACATGTGGTTAAGTTTTAATCTATTTATTTTGAGGCACTGAAATTCAGGAGAAGTAGATATTTGCAACCACAGGCACCCTGAAGGGATGTTGAGGCCTTTGCCAGTTTAATTTCTCTTGCAGATTCTCTGGATGGCTAAAATATAATTTGCTTATTATTAATTACCGTGCCTTAATGAATCCCATCAGTTCAATGTACAGACGAACGTTAAACATTTTCCGTGTAGTCCTCATTACCAGGTGTTATCGCTGATATCCCCTCCTTTTGAGTCCATACGTTTAATACTATACGTTTACTATCAATACAATCATGTGTGGCAGGAGTTGGTATGACCATAAGAATTAAAGGTTTGGTAAAATGGTTTAACGAAGACAAAGGGTTTGGCTTCATCTCTCCTCTTGATGGTAGTAAAGACATCTCTGTTCATTTTTCTGCGCTTAACGGCGACAACTTTAAGACCTTATTTGAAGGACAGAAAGTTGAATTCGCCATTCACAGTGGTGACAAAGGTCCTGCTGCTGCAAACGTAATACTTTGCGATAAATAAATCTTTGTGGAGCTGCGATAACGATGAAGAATTATTCCTGAGTAGACAGTTCCATAACTTAAATCAGATAAAAGTCGTTTATTCTTAATATCAGGTCAGCATGTTTTTTCGCAATTATGAGTGTGCTGACCGATGTGATGAAGTGCAGGGTTGCTGCATAAAAGTCTGAAAGCAGAAGCTAACTGCTTGTTAAATAATAAAGTGCGTAAGAGGCGAGGCTGCCTCCGAAAGCATCACGTCTTTGCTTTTACCTTATGGCATCTGACTGTTTACATCCACGAGAGAACAGGGTAGTGGAATATGATAAAAGTCCTTGTTTTCTTTAATGCTGAATCCTGTAAAGTCATGACTGTTCTGGAAGATATATCCTCTATCAGGCAGGAATATCCGAACGGTGAAGAAACGCATTTTCGGATTATGTCTGCAGGCTTTCCTTCCTTAACTGGCGTTCATGGTATTGTTTACGTAGCTTCTGACAGGGAGTTAACGTCACAGGAGATACTTGATGCGGCAAGGAAATATTTATAGCTTTTTTTATGCTCTCTGCTTCACGTTTGATTGCATTCTTACCATATTTATCAGAAGCGAACAAAAAATGAGTTAAAAATATTTACGGCCTGCTAACAGCAGGCTTTTTTTCATATTCAACATTTTAATACCTACACTGACATGAGAGAAATATTCTTTGTTATCTGATTAAATGCCGATATTTCTCTCACCCTCCTCATGCTATCTTGCCTTTTATGATGAATCCTCCTGAGCGGCAGGGCTAATTAACCTGATGACTCCTATGCTGGAATGTTCATCATGCACGACTGAAGCAGCGAGTCATGGGAGGTTACCCAAAGACTTACCGGGAGGCACCCGGCATCATATATAAGCCCCTGCATATTGCTGCAGGGGATTTAATGCTTCTGATCACTAAAAGTGATTATCGAACAATTGTTATTTATTTCCGCTTTTAGCACATAGCAATCCTAAAAACAGTAGCCACCGTCATGGGGTGTCGGGGGGCGGAGGTTCAAACCCTCTCGCGCCGACCAAAACTCCTTTAAGAACCAGACTTTACGGCTGTTTTTTTATGCCTGTTTTCTGTACGGGGAAACTCAGGGGGATTATTGGGGTGAAACTATCGACAGATTACCAGCCAACTAGGTTCTATCGGGTTGTAATATCCTCTTGAATAGCAAGCACGATAATTGCCAGGAACCTTTTCCCTTTACAGTTGTCTGACAATTGAATTCATCTGACATTAAGAAGCTCTATGATTACTAGTCTCTTATTGGTATTTGCCGCGATTACCACTCTGTGCATCATGTTGTTCGCTGCGGTAAAAGTAGGGATTGGTTTGTCTAACAATCCAGACAGAAATGATAATTAGCCTCAACCACGTAACCCCACTTCATACTTCACTTAGCAATAATGTGCTCACATGGCCGGGCAATCATCAAACTCTGCATTCCTAGCATCATTGATGATGTAAGTAATCACCCAGAATATAGCGGGTGCAGAACCGTATCCGTCATCATCTACTGGCAGCGCCTCCTTTCGCCCGCTCTCCAGATTAATCAGGTGGGGTTGAGGGTGAGTCCGATATCGCTTCCCCGTCGATTGCACATATCAGCAGTGAGTCATCGCAGGCAGTAAGTGATGCCTCTACCACAAGCAGCGCCCCCTGGAGTATCCCTTCCCTGAAATGTGAACGTGATACCCGCATGAAGTAAGTCGTTGCTGGTTGATAAGCTGCTGATCGAGTGAGATCCTCGTTTCAACGTAATCACTGGCAGTTGAAGGGAACCCCATAGCTAAAATCCTCCGTTTGGGGTGAACAGTAGAAATCTGGTAATCATTCAATACCCGCACTATCGAACGTTCGCCAGTTTACCAGCCGCTTTGTGCTCGTTCTGTCTGCCCGTATCCCGATTAGCGGGGCATGGACAGGCCACAAAAAAAGGCCCCTGCACATGCAGAGGCCTTTCTCTATGCAAATTAACGAAAATGGCGCGTATACGCGCCATCGGTAGTGAACCAGCATTTCCAGTATCGCTAGCGTGGTAAAGCGACTCATTATGCCTCCTCCGGCCATCCTGGCTGGTAAGCAATTATGGCGCTCATATCTGTCAGCTGTGTCACATCTTCTTTCATCTGTCGCTGCCGCTCGTGAACTCTGAAGCCGTGCATTACCATTGCCTGCACCATCGCTGCCTCCAGCTGTTGCAGGAACGCAAAATTAACGGGAACATCGTGGTTATCCGCATCCGTCCAGAAAAATCCCTCCGGTAACTGTCCTGCACTGCCAGCCATAACCACGGGCGCAAGACGCTCATGCGACGCTTTGCCGCCATCCCAACGCTGGCCACCAAATTCAAAAATAATGTTGGCGTTTTCCTGAACGTCCCGCCAGTTGCTGATTTCAGTCAGTTTCTGATTTCGTAAATCCTCCACCATTTTGTCAGTCACAATATAAGGGGCTACAGGTCCATACTTTCCTGATTCAAGCTCGCTGTAGATACGGCGTCCATGCTCCTCAAAATCATTCTGACATGCAGTGAAAGGCAGAAACTCATCAAACTCTGCAAATTTAACCCTGCAGTTAATCGCTGTATGTTCTTTATTCGCCCACTCAGGAGCCTGAATGTCCTCAATATTCATACAATCTCCTGCTATGAAATTCGCTGAAAAAGACCGGCATAATATTGAAAATTATTCCCAGATATACCACTAGATGAAGAGCTTATAATCCCACACGAACGCCATGTACCCGGCAAAGTGTATGCCTGGTTAGGACCCCAGATACAAAATAATGCTTCACGATTGCTGTTAGCTAGAATTCCACACGCCCGCAAGCTACTCCCTGCATAATTTACACCGGGATTCAAAGGACTTCTGGATGGTTCCAAAAATGCCAGCGCAAACGTACCTACAGCATGAAGATCACCCGCTGGTGCACCTGCTGGTCCCTGCGGCCCTTGCGGTCCCGTAGCACCTGTTGCTCCTTTTGCGCCTGCCTGTCCTTGTGGTCCAGTAGCTCCTGTTGCACCCTTAGCGCCTGCAGGCCCCTGTGGTCCTTGCGGTCCAGTTAACCCGGTATCCCCTTTATCTCCCTTATCCCCTTTTGCGCCTGCCGGTCCCTGCGGACCTGCAGGGCCAGTTGCTCCAGTAGCCCCTCTGGCACCAGTTAACCCGGTATCTCCTTTGTCACCCTTTTCACCTTTTGCACCTGCCGGTCCCTGCGGACCTGCAGGGCCTGTTGGTCCTGTAGCCCCCGTTAGCCCGGGGTCTCCCTTGTCACCCTTTTCGCCTTTTGCACCTGCCGGTCCCTGCGGACCAGCTGGGCCAATTGGTCCTGTTGCCCCCGTTAACCCGGTGTCTCCCTTGTCACCCTTTTCACCTTTTGCACCGGCAGGCCCCTGCGGACCTGGCGGACCACTGAGGTCTTCACTTTCCTGTATCTCTTTAATGGTATCAGCGGCGGCTTTTGACGCTGCACTTCTGGCCTGTTCAGCAAGAAGCTGTGCTTCATCCCTTGCCTGTTCACTTTCTTTCTCACTGGCAGCAGCAGCCTGTGCGCAGTTCCGGGCATTCAGGGCATTTTCCTGAGCTTCATCTCGCAGCGTCAGGGCCTCATCTCTGGCCTGTTCTGCGCTGGTGGCGCTCTCAGCGGCTTCATTTTTATGGTTCTCAGCCGTTTTGGCTGACTGCAGGGCTGATGCTCCACTTGAAGATGCCGATTCTGCACTGGCTGATGCCGCAGTCTCTGATTTAGCGGCCTTGTCGCTGGATTCCCTGGCATGCTGTTCACTTAGTGCTGCAGCTGCTGCGCTGTTATTACCCTGTTCTGCAGCCTGTGTAGCCGTGAGGGCGCTTTCACGCGCTGAGGTTTCAGATGCAGCTGCATTGCCCGCGTGCTCACCCGCTGTTTGTGCTGACGAGGCGGCACTTTTGGCACTTCCAGCTGCAGACTGTGCCGAAGTACCTGCCTCCTGCTGCGCTTTCTGTGCCGTATCAGCGGAAGTTTTTGCCACTCCGGCCTGTTCCGTCGCTGTCTGTGCAGACTTTGCCGCACTGTCCGCATCTGCACCGCTGGCCAGAACGTCCTGTGCTGTCTGCCGGGCAGAGTCTGTGGCAGATAGGGCAGACTCATCAGCAGCATCGGCAGAGAGCGCCGCCAGGCGCTGTGACTCTGCCGCAGCCGTTGCAGACAACGCTGTCGCGTCTTTACTCTGCTCTGCTGACTGTGCGGCCTGCTCGGCGCGTTCCCGATCCTTCTCTACCTCCTGGTACAGCGCTGCTGTGCGGTTTACCATTTCCTCAAAACGTTTCATCACCTCCGGACGAAGGTCCGCATCCTTTGGCGCATCGAGAAACGCATTCAGGGTATCCGGCATATCGGTCGGGGCCACGTAAATATCACCGGCCACTGAGGGAGGAAAACCTTCCCGCAACAGTGACACACTGTAATAGCCCGGCTCAGCCTCAATGCTGTAGTGACCGTCCGCTCCTGTAAGAGTGGATGAAGTTACCTCCACAACAACTGTCTGGCTGGTTTTCTTCGCATTCAGCTGGATGATGCAGTCCTGTACCGGTTTCCCCGCTCCGTCTTTTAATATGCCAGAGATAAGTACTGCCATAATTCCTCCATAAAAAAACCGCCCGAAGGCGGTTTCTGTAATTAGCTGACAGTTATATTTATTGAATTAACTTTTGTTCTGTTCCGGCTTTTATTGACCGTATCACTGGCACAGACAATTTGAGCAACTGATACGGTAATGAATAATTGCACCCATAGGTTTAATCAGAATTTATAGCCAATACCGACGATAAAACTATCAGTGCGCCAGTCGCCACTACCGGAGCCTTCATAAGCGAGATCAATAGCCACGGACTCTGCCGGGTTAAACTGCACACCCGTACTCCAGGCCAGAGAGGTGTTGCTACGACGACTTCCATCGCTTCCGGTCAGCACATCGTGAGCCTCACCCTGATCGTCCGTCACTTTCATATAATCCCCGGAAAAGGGCGATACTCGCCCCCAGGACGCCCCAATCATCGTGTATGCACTGAACCAGTCATTCACACGCAGAGAAGGTCCTGCCATAAAGCTGAACCTGTGTGCGCGAACTGAGTCTTCATGTTTTCGGGTATCGCTGTAATAAGTCATCTTCCGGTCATTTCCTCCGGCATAACTTAGCGACGTGATAACACCCAGCGAATCCGTAAATTCATAGCGGTATTTCACATTAACCCCTTTCAGGTCATTAATGCCCGGAATGTCCGTCTCCGCCTGAAGATAGCCTGCACTCAGCGTCGTCTGATGTTCAGCCGCAGTTGCCGATGCACCTGCAGCAGCCAGAATTACCACCACGGATAAAAAAGCCGCATACTTTTTACGCATAATTACCTCTCTTTTTTGCAATAAAAAAAGCGCCCGAATGAGCGCTCGTTTTGGGATTCAGGTATCAGCGAATGCTGATACCATTGCTGTTCTTCTTCACCACGATGACCAGTAGGCTGCTGATAGAAGCCCCGGCGCCACCACCGCCGTCAATAGATGACACCGTAAAGCTCAGGGTCACATTTCCACCTCCGGCTGGCATATCAAGGACTGTGCTGAATGATCTCGCTGATATCTCCGGGGTTGCGTTATATATCTCTCTGCCGTTGTGCTTCACTACAAGCCCACAGTCTGTCCATATCTCGTTGCTTGTCTCTGATTTTCCTTTTCTTCCTGCAAAGGTGATGGACGGAATGATTATTTGCCTGTCGAAACGCTGATCATCCTGTATCTGAACCGTGAGGGTTCCATTCGGGTGAGTAGCACTTCCGGGGAAAGCCCGCCCCACAGCTTTAACAATATCGCCGACAATATTCTCTGCCCGCAGCGTCCCGTTGATGGTGCAGTTTTCCGCTATCGTCACATTATTGAGGGTGCCGGAATTCGCCCTGATATGTCCGCTTACATCCGCATTACGGGCAGTCAGCCTGCCGTCAGGTGTCAGCATAAAGGTCGGCGGGTTCCCGCCGCTGGTGATGCTCGGGGCCGTCAGATATTTGAGGAACACCTCGTTCATAAATATCTGATTACCCTGAGCCACAAACATCGGGGTCTCATTGCCGTTTGCGGGGTCGATAAACGCGATACGGTTTGCTGCCACCAGGAACTGGCTTACCTTCCCTTCTTCCGTGTCCTCCATGCTCAGGCCCAGACCAGCCACATAGTGCTTCCCGTCTTTGGTCTGCTCTATCTTCACACCCCACATGGCATTCCATTTGCCGTTCGCGTCCTGCCACTCTTCCGAAAACTGATCCAGCCGGCTGGCGTTATCTTTCGTCAGCTCCACCTTCTCCAGCAGTTCTTTACCCAGGTGGCTTTCGGTGATTTTCCCTTTGAAGAAATCCAGATAACCCGCTGCATCGTTGCTGGCCTGCCCTTTAGCCTCCACGAACGCCGATTTCCCGACCTGGTTCACGGCCCGGATATAAAAGTAATAATCCTTGCCGGGTTTGATACTGCTGCTGGCCGCAATCCAGTACAGCGCGGTGCCGAGATAACGCGCATCGGTTTCCACCTGGCGGATATCGGCAATCTGTGTATCTGTAAACCAGAATTCATACTGCACCGTGGGGTCATATACCGCCTGGCGCGGGGTGGCGGTTATCTGGAAATAGCCGGGTGTCAGCTCAACATAAGACGGTACTGCGGGCGCGGCGATGCTGAAATCCGTGCTGGCAGGTTCCCCCTGCTGGCCCTGGCTGTTAACTGCCCGCACCGTCAGGGTGTAGCGCCCCGGCGTCAGGTTACGGAAGGTGTGCTCCGTTTCGGTCAGGGTCAGGCTGCTGGCCAGCCGGTCGCTGTTATCTTCCGCTTTCACCGTCAGGCGCAGGGAAAAGTTCACCCCCTTCACCACACGCGGCGTATCCCATCGTGTCCGCGCCTGATACTGCCCATCCTCCGCCAGAATCTCTGTGTTCAGGTGCTGCACGGCAGGCGGCATATTCGTGATACTGGTGTCCGGCAACGGATCAAACGTCGCCCCGTTGTCCACGATGCTCTCTTTCTCCGGAACATGCTGTACGGCAGTAATGGCATACGTGCCGTCATCGTTTTCCCGTATGGCCACACAGCGAAACAGCCGCTGGCGCAGGTCCGGCAGTTTCAGCCCCCACACACTGTACGCCGTCACGCCATCGGGTAACTGGCTGACGGCCACGCGGTCCGGGGCGGGGTGCGCGGTGACCGCGACGGTAACAGGCTGGCCATTGCTGCCCACCAGGCTCAGCACAACATTGCCGCCTGCCGGTATCTCCACCTCACGGTCCAGCGTGAGCGTTCGCGTCAGGCTGTTGACCGACAGAATGCGTCCGCCCACGGTCACGCCAGCATAATCACTGTCGCAGACCTCAATGATATCGCCGGGAACATGTCGCAGCCCCTCAGCCCCTACGGAAAAATCCACCGTCTGCGTTTCCAGCAATTCGGTGGTGATGGCCCACAGTCCGGCGCGGTGCGCCTGCCCACGGCTGGTACAGGCGAACGCATCCATCTTCAGAACGTTGCGACCGTAGCGCCGGATGGCAGCATCGTTTTCCACCAGTTCGGTGGATGTTTCCCAGCCGTTGTTCGGGTCGGTGTACCGGACCTCGGCGGCATTGTGGCGCTCTTTCAGTGCGCTGAAGCTGTAGATGAACGGCGCACCATCAGCGGGCATCACCACATTACTCTGCGTATAAGTCCAGACTTTATCGGCGGGCCGGTCCTGCACAAACGTCAGGGTGCTGCCGTTCCAGACCGGCATACAGCGCATCAGGGAACAGAAGTCCCCCAGCACGTCCCACGCTTTACGCTGGTCCGTCAGATACGCATTGCAGGTGATACGCGGCTCCGTCCCGCCAAAACCGTCAGGAACAGGCTGATCGCAGTACTGTGCAATGGCATACAGCGCCCACTTGTCCACATCAGCAACACCAATGCGGCTTCCCATGCCATAGCGCGGGTGAGTCAGCATATCCAGCACACACCAGGCCGGATTATCTGTCCAGGCGGGTTTAAACGTCCCGTCCCATATTCCCGTATAGGTCCGTTTTAACGGATCGTAATTCGATGGTACCGGCACAATACGCCCGCGCAGGTGATAGTTTCGCGTAACCTGCTGACTGCCAAACTGCTCCGCATCCACTTTTACCCCGATAACGGCGGTGTTCGGGTAGCACTGTTTCACATCGATGATTTCGGTATAGCCCGACCAAACCGTTTTGTTCTGCAGCAGGTCTGTCGTGCTGTCATCAGTGAGGCGCTGCATGCGGACTTCAAACGGCCGGGGCGGCAAATCATCGATCACCACAGATGCCAGAAACTGCGTGGTCGCTTTCCCCGTAATGGTGATATCCCGTTCCGTTCGCCACAGCCCATCCCGCCGAAACTGGATCAGCATCTGTACGCTGGTCGGGTTACGGTCACCTTTGGTACTGGTGCTGACCAGCGACTGCACACCAAAGGTAAAGCGCAGACGGTCCAGCGTTTTGGTGGTAATGGTGCGGGTCACTGGCTCTGACTTCTTCACCTCCACACCCAGCAGGGTTTCAGCGCCGGAGTCTTCGAACCCCTCCATCGCGGTCTGCTCATCCTCCCCCACGCGATAAACCACAGTGACACCGTGAACCATCGCGTTACCGTCGCTGTCGAGGACCGGCGTTTTGTTAATTCTGACACTCTTCAGCCCGTCCACAGGACCTTCAATCGGCCCCTCGCAGATGGCATCAACAACCGTCAGCATCTGGCTGGATTTCAGGTCGTCAGGAGCCTCATGCGGCGTTTTACTGCTGCCACCCCCCTTACCCATAATCTGTTCCCTCTGAAACGACAAAACCGCCTGGAGGCGGTTCTTTTGCAAATACAAATATGCTGCAATAAGTCAGCGACCGATGATCACCACCTGACCACCGCCACCCTCATCCCGTGTGCTGATTTCCTGGGAGATCGTGCGGGAGCCGACCAGCATTTCACCGTATAACACCGGCAGGGCATTACCCTGCGCCACCATGTTGTCCAGTGACGAAAAATACGTGTTCTGTTTACCGTTATCGGTCTGCCTGGACGAGGGGATTTTCGCCTGGGGTGTCAGCATCTGCGCCACTCCACCCAGCATCATGGCCACCCCCATAGAAAACAGGACCGAGGATGCCGAAATAGCACCGGCAGATAATGCGCTCCCCCAAAGAGCAAGAGTTGCCCCGCCAGTTAAAAAGGATGCGCCGATTGCCACGGCCCCCAGCACCACCTGGAACAGACCACCTTTTCCAGCCCCTGCCATACGCGGGACAATATGAATAATGCCCCCGTCCGGCAGCAGCTCATGCAGACGGGCCGAGACGCTGGTTTCATCCACATCCTGACCGGCGATGCGTATCTGATACCAGCCATCATTCATTTTCTGCCGGAAGCCCGGTATCTGCATGGCCAGCGCGTAAATGGCCTCGGCCCCCGTTTTTATACTGAGGCTGAAGCGGCGGCCAAATCGTTGTAAATCCCCGTGAAGGCAGACTCGTGCCATGCCCGGTGTCGCCATATCGAGTGTGTGCGGCGTTGCCATTTGTCGGTATACCTCTCGCGTTTACTGAGCTGGTCAGGAATATGGTGCAACAGTTCGCCGTCACCGCAGTAAATCGCGGCATGGTTGGCAACCGATGAACCAAAACAACAAATCAGAATGTCTCCGGGCTGTGCCTCTACGGCATTCACCTGGTAAAAGCCTGTCGCCTCCAGATTATCCAGATACAGATTATCTCCCTGCTTCCACCAGTCCTCCCCCCGCGCAAAATCTGGCATCTCAATCCCCGCCAGATGGTACGCATCACGGAACAGGGTGTAACAGTCCGTCACGCCATGCTCAAAAGCCCGCCCGGTGAGGAATGGCACGCAGCGAAATTTGTATATCCGGTCATCGCAGACCAGCCACCACGGCAGGCCACTTTGCACCTGCAGGCGGCGATCAACATCGCTGAGAAACGGCAGGCTATCGGGATGGCTGTGTACCAGGGCCACCACATCTCCCACCGCCTGCGCCTGAAGATAATCTGCCGGATCCATGCGGAAATACATTGTCGGTTCAGCGGAAAGATTCTGGCAGGGAAAATACCGCTCCCCGGCAGACGTGTTCACCACATAGCCGCACGATTCAGCCGGCGCACACGCAGCGGCATGCGCCAGGATATTTTTGTTCATGGGTGTATCCATCAGGAGAGACGGTTAATCGAGAGGAAGCAGCCGATGCGCGGCAGGTTATCACGCAGCTCGCAGCCAGTACGGCATTTGCTGCAGGCATCTTTTGCCGGGTCTGCCGTGGGTTTGTCAAATTCATCCGCCACAGGCGGCCCGGCATACCCACACTCCTCAGAACGGTAGGTCCAGTTGCAGACATCAGCCAGCATGATCCGCGCCGGAAACACGCTGCCGTCCGTTTCGGTCGGGGTGGCCAGCACAAAAGTCGCCGTGGTGGCTTTCAGTTCGGATAACTGTTCTACCTTCCAGCGACTGACCACTTCCTGTTCCGGATCGGCCTCCGGGTTGCCGCCTGTAAAGTTCACCGCATCGAGAAAACGGGCGTATACCACATGCCTTACCACCGTGGCCCCGACGAGGCTCTGCATATCTGCCGCAAGTCCCGTAACCATGCCAAACAGGTTCGACACTGCCAGCGTCGGGCGGGCGGAAGTTCCTTTCCCTACCAGGTCGAATCCGGTTCCCTGTATCGGGTAAACGTCATACTTACGGCCCTGCCAGGTGACCGGCTCGCCCTTCTCGTTCGCTTCATTTGAAAAATAGTAACGCTGGCCACCAAAGGCCGCCAGGTCGATTTCCCACAAATCAATGCGGGCCGACTGTTCGGTTTTCGTGGTTTCGTTGAGGGTGTTCTGAGGAATATCCTGCATAAGGATCCTTAAGCAATGACCTGCTCAAATTTACAGCTAAAATCGGAATACGTGACGTTGTCCGTAACAGACCATTCCCGGCAGACAACTTTAATCGTGCGGTTGTATTTTGGCGGTCGCCACAGAAAGGCTTTATATCCTCCATGCTCGACCAGAAACGCTTCAAGTGCGGTGCGGGAATTGTCCGACGTGATACGGAAAACAGGTTGGAAGTTAATTAACTGATGGTTGAGTCCGGTCGGGCGACGTTGCTCATAACCATCCCCAAATTTAATGGTTGTCACCGAAGGGGAAACAGAAGACGGCATCCCCTCCCGGGGTACCCAATGAAAGGTTTTCACTTATCCTCCCGCCAGCATGCCGCCATCACGTCCCTGAGTTCTCAGGATACTCATGACACGCGTGTCGACCATTTTGACCAGCATCTGCGATGCCTGCGGCCCTATCTGCCCGTTTTGCCCGTCATTCTGGATGGTAATGTGATACTCAGGTGAATAAACAATCCCCCCATTCATACCACTACCAGAGGAACCCGGGTCCCCCAGCGCCCTGACACCCAGCGTACCGTCAGTCGTCTTTGCCAGAGGCATAATAGCTTCCGGGCCAGCTTCACCAAACACGCCTGCCCCCTTTGCAAAAGCAAACAGGGTCGGGCTGTCATAGATGCCGTTACTGTAGGCACTTAATGAAGGTGAGTCATAAACACCGCCCTTCGCATTAAAACTAAAACTGCTGATGGCCGTGCCGGTACTTGCGGTGGCTGCACCGCCAAAAAGACTGCCGCCGATTCCCATAATGGATTTCAGAATGGTGTTGGTAATCAGCGCCTGCGTTGCCATATCGACAAGGTTTTTAATCACCGACTGAGTCATGGAGGCAAACAACCCAATCATCCCGTCCCGGAGTGTCTGTGTACCATTCAGCATGCCGGTCAGCATGTTGGAGGTTCGCTCCTGGGTGGTTTCCATCAGGCCGATGGCGAGGCTGTTCAGATTCCCCTGCGACTTATAAAGCTCCACCGCTGTCTGGTACTGCGCATCAGCAGAATCTTTATCCGCCTTTTGCTTCAGCAGTTCGTACTGCTCTTTGTTGATCGCATCGTTCTGGTAAAAAGCCTGCAGTAGTGACTGACGCTCGGCCAGTTGATTGCGCAGTTCTGCCAGCGGATCAACCGTCCCGGCAATATCAATCAGAGGGGCAGACATTGCCGCTGCCTGTGCCTGCAACAGTTCGCGGGCCGTACTTTGTGCCAGCGTGATTCTGGCCGTCTGGTATTCCTTTTCATCCAGAAGACGGGCATCCAGGAGTGACTTCAGCTCCTGGCTCGCGTCGCGCTCTTTCGTAAGAGTTGCTCTGGCTGGCGCATACTGTTCTGCCAGTTCGAGGCGCTGTTTCTGATAGTTTTCAGCATTCAGCAGCAGCGTCTTCTGAATATCAGCCTCGCTGGCTCCCTCAGCGCGGGCGGCTTCAAGGAGTTTTCTGGTGCTTTCCTGCTCCTGCAGGTTGATACGTCCGAGACTTGAGGCATGCGCCGCTTCGATTTCGCGCCGCAGTTGATCATACTGGTTAACCTTTGCCTTTTGCCCCTTACCGCTGTCACCGTCTTGACCTGTCCAGGGTGTGGAAGGAGTATCCTGTCCACTTTCTGATGTTGTACTGGTTGTTATCGTCTTGATATCACTGGCCAGCTGACTGGCATAATCAGCGATCCCCGTCTGAACAAGGAAACTGGCCTTACCCACGTTTTCCAGATTATCGCGGGTTTTATTTATACCCTGATCCATCGACTCGAGAGCAGCTTCGGTACGCTGGCGCGCTTCCTGCATATCTTTCTTATTACCAAGAAAATCACCAATCCATCCCTGTTTATTGGACTGTTCGATCTGCTTGTTCACGTAATTCAGGTAGTTCTGTAGTTTTCCTCGCTCATCTAACTGGTCATTTAATTGGTCGGTAAGATCCAGTTGTTTTACAGCCAGTTGTTTCTCAGATAACTTCATCAGAGCAGCTGTGGTTTCAACAACAGCATCTTTGAGATCAATCGCTGACTGACGGGCATCCTTCGCCTGATTATGGAAATAGAGCAACGCCGAACCGGCCAGCATCGCCGCCCCCACCGGACCGCCCACCAGTGCCAGCGCCCCTCTGGCCATACCTACTGCTGTAGAGGCTGCGCGGGCTGAAACGGAAAGCTGTTTATTGGCAGCATTCAGCTGGCTCTTTGCCTGGGTGGAAAGCAGTGTCTGCTCGGTTTCCTGGCGGATTAAACGGTTAAACTCGCTCTGGTAACTCACGTTAAGGCCAAATTGTCTGGCGCTTTTCTCCATTTCCCGATAACGCCCGAATTCTGCGTTATTCTGCGCCAGCGTGGCAGCGGTACTTTCCAGCGTTTTCCGCGCCATATCGGCCTGCGCCATCGCGCTGGCCCTGACTGCCTGCTGCTGCTCAACCCAGGCACCGATGTTCCCCCTGATACCTGCCGTCAGTTTTGTCGCCAGAACAGGAATCAGCGTATACAGCGCAACG
>Ga0129313_1000429_pt1 | contig 36727 bp, 29 predicted proteins | sample O1105metagenome_FD_94436 | JGI IMG/M metagenome (GOLD analysis project Ga0129313, IMG submission 94436) | Orangutan group fecal microbial communities from fecal samples from Wisconsin, USA - O1105 metagenome | ecosystem: Host-associated > Mammals > Digestive system > Large intestine > Fecal...
AATTGAGCCATAGTTCTTATCCTTTCGTAAATTTTGTGTGGTAAATTAATTTTAACTGAAAGTAGAGCTATTGGCTCTTTTTATTTTATTTTTTTAATTTACACCATTATATAGACTTTATCCCAATAAGTGAAAAATGCTTCTAATTTTAATGGAAATCCAAGAAGCAAAAAGGGGATTAGTGAACAAATGCTTTAAAACCAATCTTATTTGAAACAGCAAAAAAAGAAATTTTAAGATTATGCTTTAAAGAGTTTGTAAAAAGAGGAAGCAAAATGGAAGAATTGTTATATTTGCTTTAAAATGCCAGCAAGTGTGGAAAATGGGGTTGAGTCCTGGCAATCTCAGGCTGCGCCATGCACCATTCGGGGGCTGCAGAGCAGCCCCTCATGGACGGCTGTCGCCGTATAATAAAAAAGAAGAGACTACATCTTAGTGAGCAAGCGGCGCCGAGCCATTCATAGCCCTGACGGGCTATTTCATGATGGGCTGTCGCCCAATAAGTATAAAAAGAAAAGCTGACTGGAAAGTGAATATATTCCCTTCAAGAGACTACGCCATGCGCCATTCGAGGGCTGCTCTGCAGCCCCTCATGGACGGCTGTCGCCGTATAAAAGTGCAATAATAAACGCCCTTACAAGTAAACTTGCAGGGCGTTATTATTTTACTTTTGCATGGCTTGTAGCTTAGCCAAAGTATCTATTCAGTAATCCTTCAAATGCTTTGCCGTGTCTTGCTTCATCGCGTGCCATTTCATGGACGGTATCATGGATAGCGTCTAAGTTTAATTCTTTTGCACGTTTTGCAAGGTCTACTTTGCCGGCGGTTGCGCCGTTTTCAGCGTCAACTCTCATCTGTAAGTTCTTCTTGGTGGAGTCGGTTACCACTTCACCTAAGAGTTCTGCAAATTTTGCAGCATGTTCTGCTTCTTCATAAGCTGCTTTTTCATAGTACATACCGATTTCGGGATAGCCTTCTCTGTGAGCTACACGTGCCATTGCCAGGTACATGCCGACTTCGGAGCATTCTCCTTCAAAGTTAGCACGAAGGTCCTTGATGATATCTTCGGGTGCACCCTGTGCAACGCCTACAACATGCTCTGCAGCCCATACCTTATCGGCAGACTGTACAGTGAACTTGGAAGCAGGTGCGTGGCAGATAGGGCACTCTGCAGGTGCTTCAGTTCCTTCATAAACATAACCGCATACTTGACATACAAATTTCATAATTCATTTCTCCTTTTTTTGTAAATAAAATGGTTTTATTGGTTATTGTTTCCCGAAAGGGCTTAAACTTTCAGGAAATAAATTACAAACAATTTGAAAATCTTCTTACTCCTGGCACGTTTCGCAGGTGCCGTAAAAATAAATATCGTAGCCTTCGATGGTACCGTTGAAGCCCAGGGCTGCGGTTTCCATTACCGAATCAATACTTGGCATGGCGAGATCCATGACAGCACCGCATTTTTTACAGACAAAGTGGTGATGCGGGGAAGTATCGTAATCGAAATGATCCGTTTTGTCCCCTACCTGCAGCCGCAGGATTTCGCCGGTATCTGCTAAGAGGTTCAGGTTCCGGTAAACGGTCCCAAGGCTGATATTCGGTATCTTGGTGCGCATGGCGGTGTAAACCTGGTCAGCTGTCGGATGATCCTTCCGGGTAGAAAGATATGCTTTTATTTCTTCTCGTTGCTTACTGTATTTTACTGCCATAGGGTTCCTTTCTAAAAGTAGTAACTTTTACTGTTATCAATATAATACAGATAATATAGAAAGTCAACTCTTTTTTATAATTTTTTTAGGATATTCTTCGAATCAGTTCATTTCTTTTTATAAGAAAAGATGATATAATTTCCATAAATTCGGTAATAGCCGCATAAACGGCGGAATGAGAGGGAATATGAAATTCAAGACAAGATTGCGCATAGCATTTGCGTCCATTGTTTTTTTGCCCCTGATACTGACCGCATTAGCTTTTTTGGCCATCAGTGTGTACCTGGTGCAGGATGACCAGCCGCATTTCTTCGGACAGGTAAATTATGCGGAAATGGTGGACAGTGTGCAGTCTGTGGGCGAACAGGTACAGATGCTTTATCAGAAACTGGCGGATACGGCGGTGAGCGAACCGCAGAAATTTGAAGACACCGCTTATCTGCAGTCCTTAAACAAAAGCCTTAACCGTAAAAATTCCTACATTTTGGTCAGAAAAAACGATTCCATTTATTATGCGGGAAATATGGAAGCGGCAGAGCTTATTTTTGATAAATTGCCCGAATACGGTTACGAATACGGGGATGCTGCCGCCATGTATTTTAACGACCTGCAGAAATATGTCAAACAGGTGGATTTCCGATTTACGGACGGGTCAGAGGGCAGTGTATTTATAGTAACAAGAATCAGCGGCATTATCTCCAAACGGCTTTTGATAGATATGTTTATTGCCATCTGCCTGATTCTGTTGTTTACCAGCCTGATGCTTACGCAGTGGATTCACAAGGGAGTGTTTACACCGATAAACGAGCTGAACGTAGCCATGCAGAAGGTAAAGGAAGGCAATTTTGATTACCGGCTTTCCACGGAGGCGTCAGGTGAAATAGGTGATCTGTATCGTAACTATGAGGACATGCGACTGCGGCTTAAGGAAACCACGGAAGAACAGCTGCAGCAGGAGAAGCAGAACAAAGAGCTTATCAGCAACATTTCCCATGATTTGAAAACGCCCATTACCGCTATCAAGGGTTACATGGAAGGTATCATGGACGGCGTTGCCGATACACCGGAAAAAATGGATAAATACATCAAAACGGTGTATAACAAGGCAAATGACATGGACAGGCTTATCAATGAGCTGACAATTTATTCGGGCATTGATAATAACCGGATACCTTATCATTTCCACCGCATAAACGTTGCCGAATATTTCGGAGACTGCGTGGAAGAAGTGGGATTGGAGCTGGATTCTCGCAATATTAAATTGAATTATTCCAATTTAGTGGATCCGGCCACACTGATCATTGCCGATCCGGAGCAGCTTAAGCGCGTTATCAATAATATTATCAGTAATAGTGTAAAATATATTGATAAGGAGCAGGGCATTATTGATATCCGTATACTGGATGAGGTAGACTCCATCCGGGTGGAAATCGAGGATAACGGCAAGGGCATTGCCGCCAAAGACCTGCCCAAGATTTTTGAACGGTTTTACCGGACGGATGCTTCCCGCAACTCCACAAAGGGCGGAAGCGGCATCGGACTTTCCATTGTAAAGAAAATTATTGAAGACCACGGCGGCTACATCTGGGCCACCAGTAAGGAAGACGAAGGCACCTGCATGCATTTTGTCCTCCGTAAATATAAAGAGCAGAAAGGAAATGAAAAGGTATGAGCAGCAGAATACTGATTATTGAAGATGAAGAAGCAATTGCAGATTTGGAAAAGGACTACCTCGAGCTCAGTGATTTTGAGGTAGAAATACAGAATACCGGAGACGGCGGCTTAAAGGCTGCTTTGGAAAAGGATTTTAACCTGATTATATTGGACCTGATGCTTCCCGGTGTGGACGGCTTTGAGGTGTGCAAGCAGATTCGGGAAAAGAAGGACATTCCCATTCTCATGGTCTCCGCTAAAAAGGATGATATTGATAAAATCAGAGGTCTGGGTCTGGGCGCGGACGATTACATGACAAAGCCTTTCAGCCCCAGCGAGCTGGTAGCAAGGGTAAAAGCACATCTTGCCAGATACGAAAGACTGGTGGGCACCAATGCCAAGCCCCAGAACGACATTGTGGAAATCAGGGGACTGCGCATCGATAAAACTGCGAGAAGAGTGTATGTGGACGGCGTGGAAAAGACCTTTACCACCAAGGAATTCGATTTGCTGACCTTCCTTGCGGAGCATCCCAATCATGTATACACCAAGGAAGAGCTGTTCCGCCAGATCTGGGACATGGATTCCATCGGTGACATTGCCACCGTTACGGTTCACATTAAAAAAATCCGTGAAAAAATCGAGTATGATACCGCGAAACCCCAGTACATCGAAACCATCTGGGGTGTGGGCTACCGCTTCAAGGTATAAATTATGCAGACACAGATTGTATACGAGGACGAGGCGGTTCTGGTTATCCGGAAGCCTGCCGGGCTGGCAACGGAAAGCGCCGGCATCGGCCAGAAGGACGTAGTCAGTGAACTGAAAAATTATGTGGCAAAGAAAAATCCGGGAAAAATGCCGTATCTGGGCGTTGTTCACCGGCTTGACCAGCCCGTGGAAGGGCTTTTGGTATTTGCCAAAACGAAAAAAGCCGCCGAAAATTTAACGGCGCAGCTTGGAAAAGGTACGCTTAAGAAAGAATATCTGGCGGTGGTATGTGGAAAAGTATCGGAAAATACCGGCAGGCTGGTGGATTATCTGGCAAAAGAAAAAGGCATGGCGGTGGTGAAGGATACCGCGGATGCGCAGTCAGAGAAAGACGCGGATGCACAGGCAAAGAAAGATGCGGATGTGCAGTCAGAGAAAGCAGCAGACCCACAGGCAAAAAAGGCGGTTCTTACTTACGCGAAAAAAGCCGAAAACGGAAGGTTTACATTGCTTGCGGTGCAGATAGAAACCGGACGTTTTCACCAGATAAGGGCGCAGCTTTCCCACGCGGGCTTTCCCATTCTGGGAGATGAAAAATACGGTTCGGAGGAAAGTAAGGAACTTTCCCGGGAAAAGAAAATCCGTTTCACGGCGCTGTGTGCGGCTTCCTTAAGCTTCCGGCATCCCGTGACCGGCAAAATCATGGCGTTTACCCAGGCACCGCAAAATCCGGCATTTGCGGAGTTCGTGATAGAATAAAAACAGAAACATGTCATATACTAAACCCTATCAACAGGACGGGCGTGATGGATGGGCGCCGCGAAAGATTGCGGGGAGGGATTGGCATGCAGAAGAAATGGTATGAACAAAAAGGAATGGTACTGCTCCTCTTAACCGGAGCAGTCTATTTTTTTTTACGATATCTTTCTCCGCTGCTGACGCCCATTTTAGCGGCAGGTATTCTGCTCACTCTGTGCTATCCGGCATTTGACGACATCCAGAAAAAAACAAAGATTAAAAAGCAGTACATGGCAAGCGCCATGCTGGTGCTCATTGGGGCGGTACTCATTGGGCTTCTGTGGTGGGCAAGCGTGTACCTGTTCCGGAAAATTCCCCAGTGGGCAGCAGGTGTGGACGGGCTGCAGGAAACCCTGCGTATTTTTATCGGGGACTGCTGCGGCAAAATGGAAAGTTTTCTTGGGATAGAAGCCGATGATTTGAGCCATTCCCTCACCGGTCAGATGGACGCTGCGTTTGAAAATTTGAAAATTTCCATTCTGCCGGGACTTTTGCAGAACAGTTGGACCTATGTAAAAGCGGTAGGCTCCGTTTTTGCAGTGCTGGCGGTCACCATGATTGCCACGGTACTGCTTGCCAAGGACTACGACGATTTGCTTGCCATGGTGGGAAAACAGAAATGGAGTGTTATTCTTTTGGAGGTGGCGCTTAAGGTTATCCGTTATCTGGCGACCTATGTGAAGGCGCAGCTTCTTATCCTGCTTGGGATTTCCCTTATCTGTGTGACACTCCTGTCGGTTGCAGGTGTGGAAAAAAGTGTATTCTGGGGGATTTTAGCGGGAATTTTGGATGCCCTTCCTTTTATCGGCACCAGCATCGTGCTGCTTCCGCTGGCGTTGTGGGAGCTTTTCTCCGGGGCATATCTGAAAGCCTTTTTCTGCCTGCTTGCATACGGCGTCAGCGCTCTGTTCCGGGAGCTGGCGGAGCCGAAACTTATCGGCAAAAGAGTGGGTGTTTATCCCTTTATTATTCTGATTTCCGTGTATGCGGGGATGAAACTGTTCGGACTGTGGGGCATTATCAAGGGACCGGTGGGACTGGTTATGATTGAGCAGTCCTATGTCTGTATCTGCCGCTATATTGACAATAAAAAGGCGGATGGATTATGATGGAGGAAACGTGTGTAAAAAGAAGGGACAAAACACATGAAAAAGAAACAGGTTAAAAAGAAGCAGCGTTCGCTTGCGGCGGATATACAGACGGTTTTGCTGTGGGTTCTGCGGGGCATAAGCTTCTGTTATCTTATTATGATGGGCGTGGTGCTGCCATTTTATTACCACCCCGAAACATCGTATATGACAATCGGCTCCGGAAAGGCGGAGTTTTTCAATAAATGGGCATTCGGTACGGCAAAAGCAGCGGGAGTGTTTCTTCTTCTCTATCTGTTGACGGCGTCAGTACGGCAATTCCTGCTGTGGAAAAAGGACAGTAGCCGGAAAACAGGGGTAGTTTCCCTGTGGGTGGCAATGAAGACGGGATGCCAGAATTTCTGGCAGAGCCTTACCGGCACGGAACTGTTTGCCGTCTGTTACATAGCTGCCCTGTGCATTTCTTACCTGCTGACGGACTACCCGGAATTCGCAAAAATGGGAGCCGACGGCTGGAACATGGGCTTCTGGCCCCAGATTTTGTTTTTGTTTTTCTTTTTGTTATTGGAAAGAACCCTCACAACCGGGATGGCAAAGGCAGGCATCGGGATGATGCTTTCGGCATCCACGGTGGTATTTCTTTTAGGACTCTTAAACCGTTACGGGGTCAATCCCCTGCACATGGAAAGCAGCGGGCCGGGATTTATCTCCACCATCGGCAATATTAACTGGTACTGTGGTTACTGGTCGGTGCTGTTCCCGGTATGCTGCGGTATTTTCCTGTTCCGGGAGAAAGTTCTGCCGGGCAGCGGTTCGGTGCATACCGGCGCTTTGCAGCAGCGGGGAGCTTCTGCGCAGCGGACTCCTGCATCCGTTTTGTATGATTTCCTGCCGGTGTTTAGCGGAATTGCGGTTGTTATCGGCTTTGCCACGGGCGTCTCCCAGGGCAGCGACAGCGGCCTTTTGGTGCTGGCAGCGATAACACTTATTCTGGGCTGTTTTGCCGGAAAAGAAAAGGAAGGCTTGCGTCATTTTATCGAGCTTCTTTTGTTGTTCTGCGTTTCTCTTACGGGGCTTTTTGCCCTGCAGCATCTGTTCCCGGAGCGGAACAAATACCAGACTGCCGGTTATCTTTTCCTGACAGGGAAGCCTTGGGGGCTGATTTTTGGCGTGCTGCTTTTGTGTTTATATTTCTTCTTGTTTATAAGAAAGAAGAACTGTGCCAATGGACGGACGAAAACGGTGGAAAATTACCGTGACAATAAATTGACGGGAACAGCGGACAGGGGCATTGTCTGGACCTACAGAGCCTGGCAGATACTGACGGGACTTTCCGCTGCGGCGCTGGTTCTTTACATCGGTCTTTTGATTTTCAATACGACACACCCGGGCGTAATACCGGCGCTTGACGGCAACGCCCTGTTTACCTTCAATACTTCCTGGGGAAGCTCCCGCGGAGCAACCTGGAGCATCGGCATCCATACATTTCTGGCACAGAATTTCGGACACCGGCTCTTTGGCGTGGGACCGGACTCCATGGCGGCATACCTGTACCAGAGCGACAATTCCACACTGCTTGCGGAAGTCAGGGCAACTTTTGGGGATAAAAGGCTTACCAATGCCCATGGAGAGTGGATAACTGTCCTGGTAAATACCGGACTCATGGGACTGTTGAGCTTTGCTGCCATGATTATTTCTGCCGTGGGAACTCTGTTTTCCCGGAAGCAGAAAACACTGGCAAAAGCCTGTGGGCTTGCCGTTTTATGCTATACCCTGCACAATATTTTCAGCTTTGAGCAGATGATGAACATCAGCCAGATGTACCTTGTCATGGGCATCGGCATGGCTGTGGCGGAAAAGGAAGAAAGGGACTGATATGTTATTTAACTCCACAATATTCATAGCGCTCTTCCTGCCGCTTTGTCTGATTGGCTGGTACGGGCTGCAACAATTCAAAAACCCTGCCTGGGCAAAGTTGTTTCTGGTGGGCATGTCCCTGTGGTTTTATGGCTATTATAACCCATGGTATCTGCTTATTTTAGTGGGCAGCCTGTTTGTCAATCAGGGCATCAGCGCGGCCATGGAGCGATTGTCCGGAAAAGGACAGGAGACTTCCGCACAAGCCGCCGGCAAAGTGCCGGGAAGCCGGAAACTTCTTCTGACACTGGGACTTATTGCCAATATCGGACTGCTGTTTTATTTTAAGTATTTTAATTTTTTTGTGGACAACTGCAATTTCTTCTTTCATACGGACTGGCAGATAGAAAAAATTGCACTGCCGCTGGGTATCAGCTTTTTCACGTTCCAGCAGATTTCCTATGTGGTGGATCGGTATAAGGGAGAGGCGCCCTGCTACAGTCTGCTGGACTATGCCTGCTTTGTGACATTCTTTCCCCAGTTGATTGCGGGACCCATCGTACTGCACAGTGAATTTATTCCGACGCTGCAGGCAAGGAAAAACAGGAAGCCGGACTGGGAAATGTTCTACGATGGCGTGGCGCTGTTTGTACTGGGATTTGGGAAAAAAGTACTTTTGGCTGACGTACTGGCGCTGCTTGTGAACTCCGTATTTGATGTGGTGGGCGTGGTGCAGTATTATCTGGATTTCTGGACGGGACTTATTACGATTTTGTGCTACGGTTTCCAGCTTTACTTTGATTTCAGCGGTTACTGTGATATGGCGCGCGGCATCGGCAGAATGTTCGGCTTTGAACTGCCGGTGAATTTCCGTTCCCCCTTCAAGGCGGACTCCGTCCGGGATATCTGGAAACGCTGGCATGTTACACTGGGACGTTTTTTAACCGCTTATGTATACATTCCTCTCGGCGGCAACCGGAAGGGCAAGGCAAGAAAGTGCCTGAACCTGTTTCTGGTATTCTTGGTCAGCGGCATCTGGCACGGCGCCAACTGGACATATATTCTGTGGGGCGTAATGCACGGGGTTGCCATTGTGTGGGAAAATCTGTTCCCGAAGCTTCGGTTCAGGAGCCGGAAGCTCAACGTGTTTTTTACCCAGATATTCTGGTTCCTGACCCTGATTATGTTCCGCAGCAATACCCTTTCGCAGGCGGGTTATTTTTACCGCAATCTGTTCACGGCGCCGAAGCCCTTCCTAAACGGTATCGGTGCGGCACTGCAGATACCGGAGAACTTTATCATCATAAAGGCGCTCACCCTGAAAGCACCGCAGTATCTGCCTGTTTTTTACTTTGTTATGATTGGTCTTATGCTTGCCGTCAGCTTCTTTTTTGCTTACGGAAAAGAGGCGGGAGAATGGATAAAAACGAAGGCGCGCACGAAAAAGGGTGCATTTCTGTTGGCTGTCGTCTTTCTCTGGGGCTTTGTGTCCCTCTCCCAGGTCAGCACGTTTTTATATTTTAACTTTTAACCGTATCAGTAAAGGAAGAATAAAATGCTTACCGGTAAAAAAGCTTTGAAAAATTTCATATTGTGGGTAGCGGCAGGGCTTCTTCTTGTTGCGGGCATTACCGTTGTGTTTGACCCTTTTTACCAGTATCACGGACCTCTGCCCGGCATGAAGGATGTGCTGTTTGAAAGGGAAAGCCAGGTTATCGGCTCCATCCGGCATTTTTCCTATGACAGTGTGCTTTTAGGTTCTTCTGTGGTGGAAAACTGCGACAGCAGTTATCTGGACAATGCCTACGGCATCAAAACGCTGAAGGTGGTGAAAGGCTCCGGCTCCACGGCGGATCTTATGTATTATCTGGGAAAGGCGCATGAAAAACAGGACATTAAGAGAGTTTTTTACGGATTGGATTTGTTTGCCCTGAAAATGCCATGTGAAGTGACGGTGGTGTCACAATATAGCCCGAACTACCTGTATACGGAAACTATTCTGGATGACGGCGCATATCTTTTTAATAAGGACGTGCTCTTAAAGAAAATTCCATTGATGCTGGCGTACTCTTTTGCGGATAAAAATACGGGCGGACATGCCTACGACTGGTCGGAGGACAAAACCTTCGGTCCGGCAAAAGCCATGGAAGCCTATGCGGGACCTTATGTACAGAGCGAGGAGAAGGATTTCACGGACGATAAAGCAACCATTGCAGCCAATATAGCGCTGATAACAGAAGAAATCGAGTCTCACCCGGATACCCTTTATACGGTTTTCTTCCCGCCGTACTCGCTGCTCATGTGGGACGATACCTGCAGACAGGGCGAACTTTCCGAGTACTGCTATATGCTGGATGAGGCTCTGCGGACGCTTCTTTCCTATGACAATGTGGAGATTTATTATTTCCAGACGGACACGGACATTGTGTGCAATCTGGACCTTTACATGGACAAGGTGCATTATTCCCCGGATATCAACCAGTACATGCTGACCTGCATGGTGCAGGGGGATGAGTCATATCGTGTAGATAAGGATAACCGGCAGGACGTGGTGCCTTCTTTACGACAGATGTGTCAGTATATAACGGAAGAAGCCATCTACAACTATTATCCGAAGTAACCGTGAACACCGCCCCGCAATCTGCATATCATAAGAGAAAAGGGACCGGAAGTGTTAGATATGGACTTTTCCAACCGAATTTTGCCTTTTTACATGGCATACCCACAGCCCTGCCTGATGAAGGAGGACAGCACCGTCCTGCGTGATTTGGAATACCTGCAGCAGATGTATCCCGGGCAGGCGAAGATGCTGCAGAAGAGGATTGCCGAGGTCCTGGATAAAGTGGATTATGAGGGCAGCCTGCTTTATGATGAATACCCAGACAAGTGGCAGATTTACCGTCTGGGAGACAGTATTGTCGCAATTTTGAAGCGGGAGGAAGAGGAAAAGGGCGAAGATGTGAATACCTCCCCGGAAAAATGGGAGTGCATAAAGGATATGGTACTGCTTATCCTGTATTATGAGATTTACAAACGGCGCCACAGCGGACGAAAAGGCTTTATAAAATTTTAGTTGAGGTTTTCAGGCAAAATCATTAGAATATAGTCATAGTGGGTACTTCGGCCAAAGGGGATGAGGGAACACTATGACTATTGTTTTGTGAGGATACATCCATGGCGGAATTTTTGGATTTGATAAAGGATATAGAAAACGCCGGACTGCAGAATGCCATATTCAGCAATCCGATTGATAAAGAAAAGGGCAGCAAAATCACCGTACATCCCATTCTTTTAAAAGAAGAGGCGGTGTATCAGCGCACCAGCTTTGTAGGGACCAAGGTGTTCCATGAAAATCTGGCGCCGGACAGGCTGGCGGAGCAGCTCACACAGGACATGCAGGCATTTAAGCAGGCGGAGTTTACCACGCCGGATTTTTCCGCCTACGTGCTGGTGAGCAAAAAAGGAAAAATGACAATCAAGAAGAAAATGACACCGGGAGCAGACAAAGCGCAGAGCATGACAGATAAAAAGAGCATGCACGGAAACGTGCCGGCAGGTCTGGAGATTGCGGAGCACAACCGAAAGAAGCATTATATATTGGAAGAAGGCAAGCCCGTGGACTTTTTAGTGGGGCTCGGCGTGCAGACCCCGGAGGGCAAAATTGTAAAAGCGAAGTACGATAAGTTTCGCCAGATTAACCGTTATCTGGAATTTATCGAGGACATTGTGCGTAAGCTTCCAACAGACAGACCGACGCGCATCATTGACTTTGGCTGCGGAAAATCCTATCTTACCTTTGCCATGTATTATTACCTGCATGTGCTTCGGAAATACGAAGTGGAAATAACCGGGCTGGATTTGAAAGAGGATGTGATTGCCCTCTGTAATAAACTGGCAGAGCAGTACGGCTACGAGCACCTGCATTTTGAGAGGGGCGACATCAGTTCCTACGAAGGCGAAGATAAGGTGGACATGGTGGTGACGCTCCATGCCTGCGACACGGCAACCGATTACGCTATAGAAAAAGCGGTAAAATGGAATGCGGGCGTCATTATGGTGGTGCCCTGCTGTCAGCATGAGCTGAACCGGCAGATTTCCTGCAAGGAGCTGCAGCCCGTTTTGAAATACGGACTGATACGGGAGCGCATGGCTGCCCTTATGACGGACGCCCTGCGTGCGGATATGCTGGAGGAAATGGGCTACGAGGTACAGATTCTGGAGTTCATTGATATGGAGCATACCCCGAAAAACATTTTAATCAGAGCGGTGAAGAAAAACGGCATCCGCAAAAAATCGGAGGATGTGGAAAAAGTAACCGCATTTCTGCATGTGCAGCCGACACTGCAGAAGCTTTTGGGAAAGGAACAGGCTGAATGAAAAAAGGAATTATCAAGTGGGCGGTATTCATACTTGTGTTTGTCGCATCACTGTTTATATTTTCCCGGCTGTTAAACACGGGAACCAACGATATGACCATGGATATGGAGGAGCCGAAGTTCCCGGTGGTCTACATGGGCATGGGCGATATCCGCTACAACGAAATGCACGGCTATGTAAATGCCATGGATACCACGTTCATGCGGGACACCATTACCGTGCTGGACGAGAACCGCAGTACGCAGTTCTTTGTGGACACTTACGGCGACAAGGTGCAGAAATTTGTGTTTGAAGTGCGCAGCGTGGACGGGGAACGGCTGATTGAAAGCACCGAGGTTACGGACTATGAGACTACGGCAGCAGGTATTTCCGGTACGCTGACAGCTAAAGACCTGCTGGAAACAGGCAAAGAATACGAAATGGTGCTGCTTCTGACACTGGACACGGGCAACACGGTGCATTATTACACCAGACTGGTGTGGGGAACGGACTACCATGCCTACGACAAATTAAGCTTTGCCAGGGATTTTAACAACAAGACCTTTGATAAAGAGCAGGCACAGGACCTTGCCAAATATATGGAAACCAATTCCACCGGGGACAACAGTACCCTGCATAAGGTGGATATCCATTGCAGCTTAAATCAGGTAACCTGGGGCAATCTGGAAGTAAAGAAGGTCACTTCCCCGGTTTTCCAGATTACGGAAATTGCCTCCCAGATGGCGGTCGTTACCACCCATTATGTGGTAAGCACCGGTTCCGGCAAGCAGACATCCTATTTCTATGTGGAAGAGTACTACCGGCTCCGTTATACCACGGACCGTATTTACCTGCTCGATTATAACCGCACCATGAACAGTATTCTGCAGGAGGAGTCGGATATTTATGTAAACGACAAGATTGTCATCGGTATTGCGGATGAGAACCTGCCGATTTGCGAGAGCGAGGACGGCAATATTTTTGCCTTTGTGGTACAGGACAGACTGTATTCCTATAACGTTACCACCAATAAAATGACGGTGGTTTTCGGCTTTTACAAGGATGAATACACGGATGCCCGCAAGATGGACACCAATCATGATATTCGTGTCTTAAATATTGACGAGGGCGGAAACATCCAGTTTGCGGTAGCCGGTTATATGGACAGAGGCAGCCACGAAGGAGAAGTGGGCGTACAGGTCTACAATTACGACAGCAGCTATAATACGGTGGAAGAAAAACTGTATATTCCTTATAACGGCAATTACCGTATCCTGAAAGCGGAACTGGATGAGCTTCTTTATCTGAACAGAGAAGGCTATCTGTATACCAGGCTCGACAATGCGGTCCTGGAAATCAATCTGGAAGAAATGACCTGTAGCTATCTGCTTAAGGATGTGGAACAGGGTAGCATGTGGGTATCGGACAGCGGACGGATTGCGGTATGGCAGACCGGTGGCAGCCTGTATGAGGCAACCGGGCTGACCCTTATGGATTTCGGCACCCGGAAAAAAATAACCGTCAATGCCGGAACGGATGAGTATATCCTGCCGCTGGGCTTCATGGAAGAGGATCTGATTTACGGTATCGCCCGCCGGGAGGACATCATAAAGGACAATGCCGGAAGAGTCACCTTCCCCATGTATACCGTTTCCATCTGCAACTCCAAGGGCATTACCTTAAAGAAGTACAGTCAGGACAATATTTATGTGACGGCATGCAGCATAAACGGCGGACAGATTACTCTCGACAGAGTGCTGAAAACGGAAAGCGAAAGCTTTACGGAAACCACCCAGGAGCACATCATGAGCAGCACCAAAGAAACGGTGGGAAAAAACACCATCAGCACCGTTGTTACGGAAAATTACGGAAAATATGTGCAGATTGCAGTGAAAAAAGAAATCGACCGGAAAGCGCTGCAGGTAAGAAGCACCAAGGAAATCATGTATGAGGGCTCCCGGGATTTACTGCTTCCCGAGACAGAGGAAAAGGATGCGTTTTATGTGTATGAGCCGGACGGCAGCGCCGGTGTATATAAGGAAGCGGCGGCAGCCGTGAAAGCAGCCGAGGAGCTGAGCGGTGTAGTGATAAACAAGGCGGGGGATTATGTCTGGATGCGGGGAAACCGTGCCGTGAAAAACCAGATTATGTCCATCAAGGCAGAAAGCAGCACAGAAGAGACCTCAAGTCTGGCTGTCTGCCTGAATGTCATGTTAAAGAAGGAAGGTATTTCCCGGAATACGGAATACTGGCTTGACCGGGGCGAAAATATCTACTCCCTGCTGGAGGAGAACTTAAGCGACGCCCAGGTTTTAGACTTAAAGGGCTGCTCTTTGGACTCCGTGCTGTATTATGTAAACCGGGATATTCCGGTGCTGGCATGCTTAAATGACGGCAATGCCGTGCTGATTACCGGCTTTAACCAGTACAATGTGGTCATTATGAACCCCTCAAAAGGAACTCTTGCCAAGATGGGCATGAACGACGCCACCGACTGGTTTGCCGAAAACGGAAACGCCTTTATCACCTATATGAAATATGAACAGTAACAGTGTGGCTTTTATGCCGTCCGGAAAATGCGGGCGGCATATTTTTTTAACGCAAACAGTAAAATCATGCCGAACACGCCGCCGGAAATAATTTCGCCGATGCCGACCGTGAGGGCAAGATACCAGAAGGCATCCTCCAGATGGTAGCCGAACATCAAAACAAGGGGAACGGTAATGGTGTTGGAAACAATATTGGGAATGGGCACCAGCCATTTATTCCTGCGTACCAGATAAGCACCCACAGCGCCGATTAAGGTGGCAAAGCTTCCTAAAACAATGTCCAACAGGCATGCGCCGGTGAGAAAATTGGAAAGCAGGCATCCTACAAAAAGACCGGGGATGGCGGCGGGGGTAAAAAAGGGAAGGACGGAAAGCATTTCCGAGAGACGAATCTGGATGGCGCCGGAAGCTAAGCCGAAAGCGTTGGCAAGCAGGGTAAGCACCACATAAAGAGCTGCAATCATGGCAGCCTGGACAAGATAGAGCGTTTTTTTGTTTTTCATTGATTTTCTCCTTTAGTTTTGTTTTACGTGTGGAAGGTCTCGAACACACGGTAATGCAATTTGATACTATAACATGTATGCACAAAAAATGCAACACACAAAATCATGTGTAAGAAGTATAGAATTTGTTAAGATTTTACAATTAAACGCATAAAAACGGCAAAATACTATACAAAATAATCAAAAAATGGTATAATCGGTACATCACTTGAAAGGAGAATTTTGGATATGGGGAAGAAAAAGAAGAAAATTCATTCCATTAAAACCAAAATCACGGCATTGACCATCGGAATTGTAGTCTGCGTGGCAGCGTTGCTCTTAGTGGTACTGATTTCCAATGGCAGAAAGCAAATCGTAAACGTTACACAGAATTATTTGCTGGATATCGCAGAGGCCTACGGCAAAGAGCTGGAAGGAGCGGAGGACAAGCTCTCCGACCCGGGATATCTTGCAAATTTACTGAAGGGGGTAGGTTTACAGGGCATCTCTTCCAGCTATGCATACTTAGTGGACGCAGAAGGAACCATGTTATACCATCCCACCGCAGATAAAATCGGTAAGTCCGTAGAGAACAGTGTAGTAAAGTCCCTGGTACAGGATTTAAAAGCCGGTAAAAAGGTAGCTGCCAATGTAGTTACCTATGAATTTAAGGGAGCAGTTAAATATGCTTCCTATTATGTAAGCAGCACCAATGCCTATATCCTGGTTATTTCCGCAGATGAAGCAGAGGTATTGAAGCCCATCCGGGATATGGCGATCCAGGGCGTCATCATTACCTGCATTATTGCGGTGCTGGCCATTGTAAGCGGTCTTATCTATGCACAGAGAGTGACCGGTCCCATCAAGACCATTACCGGCATGGTAAACCGCTTTGCCGACATGGACTTTACGAAGGATGAAAAAGAAGATATTTTAAGCAAGCGCAATGATGAAACCGGCGACATGAGCCGTTCCATCAAAAAGATGCGGGAGCAGATGGAAAAGATGATACTGGATATCCGGAAAAGAAGCGAAGAGTTGTTTGCCACATCCGATGTGCTGAGCAAGGACTCTGAGGAAACCTATGAAATGGTTATCCAGGTAGAAAAAGCGGTTTCGGAAATCGCAGAGGGCGCTACATCCCAGGCGGGAGAAACCCAGAAGGCTACCGAAAGTGTTATCACCATCGGCAATATGGTGGAGGAAACCGCCTCTGAGGCAGGCAGACTGCATGACAATACGGATGTGATTAAAAACCTTGGCTCCGAAGCCAACTCCACACTGGCGGACCTGACGGAAATCAACCGCAAGACCAAAGAGGCGATTGAAATTATTTCCAGACAGACCAATACCACAAATGAGTCCGCGCTCAAAATCAGAGAAGCTACCGCACTCATTACTTCCATTGCAACCGAAACCAATCTGCTTTCCCTGAACGCTTCCATCGAAGCAGCAAGGGCCGGGGAGCAGGGACGCGGCTTTGCTGTTGTCGCAAGCCAGATTCAGAAGCTGGCGGAGCAGTCCAATGAGTCAGCCAAGACCATTGAACACATTGTCAGCGCTCTGATAAATGACTCCGAAAAAGCCGTACATACCATGGAAGAAGTAAAAGACGTCATGGAAGAGCAGAATACCAAGGTGGACAAAGCAGGAGAGATTTTTGAAGATGTACTCCGCGGCATTGAAGTAACCATCAAGGGCGTCACCACCATTTCCGATTATACGACGAAAATGGATAGCGCCCGTGTCAAGGTGGTGGATGTGGTACAGAACCTGACCGCTATTGCCGAAGAAAACGCAGCCGCTACGGAAGAAACCTCCGCATCTGCTACCGAAGTCAACAACATCATCGGCAACATTTCCGACAAGGCGAAGGATGTCCGGAGCATTGCGGAAAATCTGCATGATACAGTAGAGATGTTTAAGATCTGATTAAAACCCCCTCACCGTCAGGATGAGGGGGTTTTTGATTACAGTTCGCCGGTACGATAGCGTGCTACGATGTTCTGAATTCTTTCATTGGGATTTAACAAATCGCTGATGGAAGAATCGTGGTTTAAGGTATCGATGATGTAAGCGATGTACTTGCTCATATCGCAGCTGATGTACCAGTCTTTGGAAAGCAGTTCCGGTGTCTGGTAAACCAGATTGGTGGTTAAAATTTTGGTAATAATGCCTTCTTCGTAAGCCTTGTCGAACTTGTCCAGACCGTTGGTGAACAGACCGAAGGTAGAGAATACGAAGATGTTTCTTGCCTTGCGCTCCTTTAATTCGGCAGCAACCTCCAGTACGCTTTCGCCGGAAGAAATCATATCATCAATGATAATCATGTCTTTGCCTTCTACGCTGGTGCCTAAGAACTCATGGGCAACAATGGGGTTGCGTCCGTTTACAATCTTTGTGTAGTCACGGCGCTTGTAGAACATACCCATATCCAGTCCAAGAACGTTTGCAATGTAAATAGCACGGCTCATACCGCCTTCATCCGGGCTGATAACCATCATATGGTCGGCATCAATCTGCAAATCCTTTACATTTCTTAACAGACCCTTGATAAACTGGTAAGCGGGCTGAACGGTTTCAAAACCGTGCAGGGGAATTGCGTTCTGCACACGGGGGTCATGGGCATCAAAGGTAATGATGTTGTCAACACCCATGCGGACCAGCTCCTGCAGAGCCAGGGCACAGTCAAGGGATTCGCGGGAAGTACGCTTATGCTGTCTGCTTTCATATAAGAAAGGCATGATAACGGTAATTCTTCTTGCCTTACCGCCGACAGCGGCGATGATACGCTTTAAGTCCTGATAATGGTCATCGGGAGACATATGATTTTCATGACCGCAAAGAGAATATGTCAGGCTGTAGTTTGCTACATCCACTAACAGATATAAGTCGTCGCCTCTGACAGACTCTAAAATGGTACCCTTGGCTTCGCCGGAACCAAAACGGGGTACGTTGGTTTTGATAAGATAGGAAGGACGCTGATAACCGGAAAAGGCAAGGCTTTCCTTGTGCTCGCTTTCGCGTTCTCCTCTCCACTTTACCAGATATTTGTCAATTTTTTCACCTAAAGGCTGGCAGCTCTTTAAGGCAATGATGCCCAGACTTCCAACGGGAATGGTTTCCAAATTGCGCTTTTCTTCTCGGTTTGGCATGAAAATAATCCTCTCTTTCTTGAATACATTTATGAATTTGTAAATTTCTTACGGATACGGATGTCTGAGCCGGATAATTTGCGGAAGGTAAAGGCATTGGTCAGACGGGAGAAAATACGCTCCGAATAACGCTCCTTCAAGCCCTCCAGGCTCAGGTTGGTGGAGATGATAACAGGCTTTTTACGAAGGCCTCTTTCGTTCAGAATAGAGAAAAGATGTGTGTTCGTAAAAGCATTGGTAAGCTCGGTGCCTAAATCATCGATAATCACCAAGTCACAATTGTACAAGTCTTCCTGGGTCTTGTAAAGTACTTCTTTCTCATTGGAAGCAAATGCCTGCCTGGAAAGCAGGTCGAACAGACCGGAAGCGGAAAAATAAATCACGGAGTAACCGTGCTGCAAAAGCTCGTAAGCGATGCAGTTGGAAAGAAATGTCTTGCCGGTGCCCACGGCGCCGAAAAACAGAAGGTTCTGGTATTCCGTGTCAAAATTGCGGATAAAGGAAAGGCTGTTTTCCACTGCTTTTTTGAAATTCTGTAAATCCTCTCCCTCGTAGTAATCATAGGAAAGAACGGAAAAATTTTCAGCCTGAAGCACTTCTTTAAGATTGCTGCGGGAGTAGAGCATGTTGACGATGCGACTCTGCAGACAGTGGCATTTTTCACCGTTTACAAAACCGGTGTCCTTACAGTCCGGACAGTCATAGATGGGAGAAAGGTAATCTTCCGGGTACCCGTTTGCAAGCAGAAGCTCTCTTTTTTTACGGGAAATGTCCTGCATTTTTTCATGGTATTCCGACATACTGCCCTGACCGTCCAAAAGCATTTTTTTTCCGTAGGAAACGGAAAGGGAAGCGGCAGCGCTCGTCAGCTCCTCATAGGCGGGAAGCCTGTCCGCAATTTCTGCCTTTCTCTCGGATAAAAGGCGTTCGTTTTTTAACTGTATGGCGTCGTATTCGCGCAAAATAGCGTCGTATTGGGAATTCGTGAGGCTCACGGCGTACTCCTTATCTGCGGTTTATGGGCTGCTGCCCGAAACGGGTCGGTTATTTACTGCTTAACAGTCGCGCTTCCAGTTCGTCGTAGTCGTAGCTTCTCTGGGCAAACTGGTTGAAACGGTTGGAAGAAACCTGGGAAGAGGAAGCAGCGGAAGAGGTGCTTCTGCTCTGGCGGCTCTTCTGGTACTGGGCATCAATGCGCTGGATGTCGGCTTTGTGATGTACATCCTCTTTTTTCCAGTTGCTTAAAATGCCCTCGGCATATTCAAAACGGTGGCTGTCCGTAGCAAGCACGGTACGCTCGCAGGCAATGGCAATGATGTCCTGGGAGAAGCCGTATTCCTTCGTCCAGCGTATGATGTATTCTAATTCTTTCTTGGTGGGAGTGTTGTTTTTACCTAACTCCTTCATAATGGCATAAACGGATTTGTCGTATTTGGCGGCAAATTTTTCCGCCTGTTTGGGGGTCGTCACACCGGACTGTGCCCAGTTTAAGGCAACCGCCTCTATGTATTTGAAATCCTTTTTGCCGCGGTCCACGCAGTACTGCAACAGATAATCAATCAGGTCATCGGAGAAGTGCAGGCAGTCCGACAGATACAGAATGGACTTCATATCGGACACACTGAGCTGTCTGCCCATGTAGGACTCCGCAATAAAAAAGAGCTGACGGATGTTTTCTTTATTTTTAAACGCAGAAAGCTGGTCTGCGGAGTAGGACGGCTTCTTGTAAGGGTCGGTCTTTTCAGCAGGCGTTTCTTCTGCTTTTTCGGTAACAGCCGGAACTGCAACAACAGCCGGAACTGCCGCAACAGTCGGAGCCACAACAGCAGGCTCGTCCATTCCTTTTAAAAAGCGGATGCCGGATACATTCTTGCTCTCGTCATATTCGATGGCTAAAAGCTTTAACTTTTCCCAGTACTTCAAAGAACGCAGCACTTCACGCTCCGTGTGGTTAAAGAAGTCCGCAATTTCAGACACACTGGTAGCCTGACCGGAGCCCAGCCTGCGAAGCAGATAAAGATAAATCTTAAGCTGTGCATCATTTGCATCCTTCATATAATTGTCAATAAAAGAATTGGAAAGAAGCGTTACACCCGGTACGTCTTCCCTGTAAATAGTAAACTGACCCATTTTCTCACCTGTCCTGATTTCCTCATTTCGCATGTCAAAGTATAACACATCTTTTTCAAAAAGGAAATAGCCCCATCCCCGCAAACCCTTGTAAATACTGGGTTTCAGGACATTGTGGATATTGTGGATATTGTGGATAGAAAAATAAAAACGCCAATTTTACACGGTTTTTACAGGTTTACTTATCCACAGGAAACACAAAAATATCCACAATGCCGAATCCTTTTTCAAGGGAACAGCATTGTGGATAATGTGGACAACTATTCTCCGAGGAGGTTTTCCCCGATTTTCAGTACATCTCCGGCCCCCATAGTTATCAACAGGTCACCGTTGATACAATTTTGCAGTAAAAAATTTTCAATTTCATCAAATGACGGGAAATAGTAGCAGTCGCAGCCTAAGTTTTTCAGCTCACGGAGCAAATCTTTGGAGCTGATGCCCAGGGTATCCGTTTCACGGGAAGCATAGATGTCTGCCAGCACCACTTTATCCGCCAGGGAAAGAGCTTTTGCAAAATCCTTCAAAAATGCCTTGGTGCGGGAATAGGTATGGGGCTGGAACACGCACCAGAGAGTATTGTGGGGATATTTTGCGGCGGCTTTCAAGGTTGCGGTAATTTCTGTGGGATGATGTGCATAATCATCTATTATGGTAACGCCGCCAATCTTTCCTTTGTATTCAAAACGGCGGTCCGTTCCATGGAAAGAGGAAAGTGCCTTTGCGGAAAGCTCTGCAGGCAGCTTCAGTATGTCGGACAAGGCTAAGGAAGCCAGTGCATTCAGTACATTATGTTCACCCGGTACGCTTAAGTGCACGGGCAGGGTGCTTCCGTCCGGGAAATGCGCCGTAAACAGCGGACAACCCATTTCATCGTAGGAAATGTCCGTGGCAAAATAATCGGCGTCGTCCGTAAGGCCGAAGGTAAGTACTTTACAGGGCAGCCCTTCCGTAATTTCCGTAAGATTGCTGATTTTACGGTTGATAATCAGGGAGCCGTCTGCGGGAAGAAGCTCGGCAAAGCGGCGGAAGGAAGCCCGGATGTCATTGATATCCTTAAAGAAATCGAGATGGTCTTCTTCTATATTAAGGATAATACCGATTTTCGGGAAAAAGCTTAAAAAGCTGTTGGTGTATTCGCATGCCTCGGTCACAAAGTAGCCGGAGTGGCCCACACGGATATTGCCGCCGATGGATTTGTAAATACCGCCGATGGATAAGGTGGGATCCATGTTCTGGGAAAGCAGGATTTCCGAGATCATGGAGGTTGTGGTGGTCTTGCCGTGGGTACCGCTTACGGCGATGGGGGTTTCATAGTTTTTCATCATCTGTCCCAAAAGCTCCGCACGGGAAAGACAGGGGATGCCCAGCCGGTGAATAGCTATATACTCCGGGTTGTCGGGATGAATGGCGCTGGTAAATACAGCGCAGTCGATATCGGGGGTAATGTTGGCTGCACGCTGACCGTAAAATACGGTGATGCCCTTCTCCTCCAGGGATTTGGTAAGGGGAGAAACCTGTTTGTCGGAGCCGGAAACCTGAAAGCCTTTTTCACGTAAGACCTCTGCCAGTCCGCTCATACTTATGCCGCCGATTCCCACAAAGTAAATATGAATCGGATGATTAAAATCAATTTGATACATAGTCGCACTTCCTATTTTAATTTTGAACAGTCTTATACGAATGTTCAATGAGATATTTATATTATACGCACATATGACTGAAAAAACAAATGGTAAATGCTATCTATCAAAAATTAACGAAGGATTTTACATATGTAAAATATATAATAGTTAAAGTACACAAAAAAAAGAAAAAAATGGAAATAAAAATGTAAAATTTACATAGAAAATTGTTTTCATTCCGGTACAAACGTGCTATAATGCTTTTAACATGTAATGGGAGAGCAGCATTTTAATCTGTTTAGACTAGTTGTATGAGGTGATGATATGATTAAAAAAGAAATGATAGCCATGTTATTGGCTGGCGGACAGGGAAGCCGCCTGGGTGTTCTGACATCCAAAGTAGCAAAGCCCGCAGTTGCCTTCGGCGGAAAATACCGTATTATCGATTTCCCCTTAAGTAACTGTATTAACTCCGGTGTAGATACGGTCGGTGTCCTGACCCAGTATCAGCCGCTCAGACTGAATACCCATATCGGCATTGGTATTCCCTGGGATCTTGATAGAAATATCGGTGGTGTTACCGTTCTTCCTCCTTATGAGAAGAGCAGCAACAGCGAATGGTATACCGGTACCGCAAATGCCATCTACCAGAACATCGATTATATGGAAAGCTTCAATCCGGAATATGTCCTGATTTTATCGGGTGACCATATTTATAAGATGGATTACGAAGTAATGCTCGACTTCCATAAGGCAAACAATGCAGAAGTTACCATCGCGGTTATGCCCGTACCCATGGAAGAAGCAAGCCGTTTCGGTATCATGATTGCGGATGAAAACCACAAGATTAACGAATTTGAAGAAAAACCCGCCAATCCCAGAAGTAATCTGGCAAGTATGGGTATTTACATATTCAACTGGAAGACCTTAAAAGAGGCGCTCATCGCCATGGCCGACCAGCCCGCACTTGACTTTGGTAAACATATCATTCCTTATTGCCATGAAAGACAGCTTCCTTTATATGCTTACGAATTCCACGGCTACTGGAAGGATGTAGGTACCTTAAATTCCTACTGGGAAGCAAACATGGAGCTGATTGATATTGTTCCCGAATTTAACCTTTACGAAGAATATTGGAAGATTTACACCAAGAGCGAAATCCTGCCTCCCCAGTATCTGTCCAAGGACAGTGTGGTAGAACGCAGTATCATCGGTGAAGGCTCCAATATTTACGGACAGGTTTACAACTCCGTAATCGGCTGCGGTGTTACCATCGGTGAAGGCACGGTTGTAAGGGATTCCATCATCATGAACAACAGTGTCATCAAGAAGAACTGCGAACTGAATAAGGCGATTATAGCAGAGCAGACTGTTATCGGAGATAATGTAAAGCTGGGTGAAGGCGAAGAAGCCGAAAATGATACGGCTCCTCACATCTACAACCATGGCATTGTAACTGTTGGCGAAAAGAGCGTGGTGCCTGACGGCATTACAGTGGGCAAGAACAGCGTAATCTTTGGTGTTACCACAGCAGATGATTACGAGAATTCCAGTCTCGCAAGCGGAAAAACATTGATTAAGGCAGGTGAATAACAGTGAGAGCAATCGGAATTATTTTAGCAGGTGGCAACAACCATCGTATGAAAGAGTTAACCCAGAAACGTGCAAGCAGTGCGATGCCCGTAGCAGGCAGCTACCGCAGCATTGACTTTGCATTGAGCAGCATGTCCAATTCCCATATCCAGAAGGTTGCCGTACTGACACAGTACAACTCCCGCAGCTTAAACGAGCATTTAAGCTCCTCCAAATGGTGGGATTTCGGACGTAAGCAGGGCGGTTTATATGTACTGACCCCCGCTGTGACGGCGGACAACAGCAACTGGTACAGAGGCACCGCAGATGCCATTTACCAGAACATCCACTTCTTAAAGAACAGCCATGAGCCTTACGTTATTATTGCGTCAGGCGACGGCGTATACAAGATGGATTTCGGAAAGCTTCTGGAATACCATATTAACAAGAAAGCGGACATTACCGTTGTATGCCGCGACATGGAAGAGGATATCAATGTAGAGCGCTTCGGCACCATCAAGATGAACGAAGAATGCCGTATTGAAGAATTTGAAGAAAAGCCTCTGATGGCAAAGACCAATACTGTATCCTGCGGTATCTATGTCATCCGCCGTCGTCAGCTCATCGAAATGCTGGAGAAATGTGCGGAAGAAGACAGATACGACTTTGTAAGAGACATTCTTATCCGTTACAAGGACATCAAGAAGATTTACGGTTACAAAATTCATGATTACTGGAGAAATATTGCATCCGTGGATGACTATTTCAGCACCAACATGGATTTCTTAAAGCCGGAAGTAAGAGATTACTTCTTCAACCAGTACCCGGATGTATATTCCAAGGTGGATGACCTTCCTCCCGCAAAATACAACATGGGTGCACAGGTAAAGAACAGTCTGATATCCAGCGGCTGTATCGTAAACGGCGTGGTAGAGGATTCTGTGGTGTTCAAGAAGAGTTATATCGGAAACAACTGCTACATCAAGAATTCCATTATCTTAAACGACGTATATATTGGGGACAATACACACATTGAAAACTGCATTGTAGAAAGCCATGATACCATTCGTGCAAATTCCTGCTATAAGGGTGAGGACGAAATCAAGATTGTCATTGAGCGCGACAACAGATATGTAGTTTAAACCCGTAAAAGGGACATGCAAAGGGGGTTACTAAGACAAATGCAGATTACAGACGTAAGGGTTCGCAAAATAACCAAAGAAGGAAAAATGAAAGCCATTGTTTCCATTACCATTGACGATGAATTTGTAGTTCATGATATCAAGGTGATTGAGGGAGAAAAGGGACTGTTCATCGCAATGCCCAGCAAAAAAGCCGCAGACGGCGAGTACCGTGACATTGCACATCCCATCAATTCCGGAACAAGGGATTTCATCCAGAAGATTATTTTGGAGAGTTACGAAAAAGCACTTGCCGAACCGACAGAGGACTGATTTTAGAGAAGACATATTGGGGTAAAACTGCTGCGTGAAAACGCGGCAGTTTTTTTATGCCAAATTTCTTGACAGATGGCATCGGTTGTGGTATACCTACCATAAACCTACCAAACCGATAGGAATAGTAAAAGTACATTTCTTAAAACTAAGAGGACCATGATATGTTTCGATACGTTTTAAAAAGAATAGAGCTTGCCGTGGTGACGGTTCTGCTGGTTATCGTGATTTTGTTTTTCCTGATGCATCTGATGCCGGGTTCTCCCTTTAACGGAGACAGGCTGACAGCCGAGCAGCAGGCGCTTTTAGAGGAAAGCTACGGACTGGACAAACCGATTTTGGTACAGGCGGGCATTTATGTAAAAAATATGCTGACCGGTGACTTCGGTGTTTCCTATGCCATCCAGCAGAATTATCCGGTTGCAAAATTCCTGGCAGTCAGATTTCCCGTGACCATCCGCATCAGCCTGCAGGCGTTTGTTTTAGGTTTGGTGCTGGGTATCCTGCTCGGCATTGCCGCAGCGCTGAAACACAATTCGGCGGTGGACACGGGAGCCTCCCTTTTATCCATGATAGGCTCCGCCATTCCTTCCTATGTGTTTGCACTGGGACTGGTATATTTCTTAGCCTACAAGGCGGGCTGGTTTCCGCTCACCTATGATGCGAAGGCACCTTTTCTTTCCTCGGTATTGCCGACGGTTGCCCTTTCCATTATGCCCATGTCCATGGCGGCAAGGCATACCCGCAACGAAATGATTGAAGTCATGAATTCGGAATATATGGCACTGGCAGAGTTAAAGGGAATTTCCCGTTTCCGCGTCATCGTGGTGCACGGACTGAAGAATGCGCTCATTCCTCTGATTACCGCCATGAGCCCCATGATACTGACCCTGATTACCGGCAGCACCGTAGTGGAACAGATTTTCTCCATTCCGGGCATCGGTTCCCTATTTATCAATGCCATCAATGCCAAGGATTTCAATGTGGTAATTTCCCTGGCATTCATATTCAGTGTACTGTATATCGGCATTATGCTTGTTATCGACCTTCTGTACGGCGTAATCGACCCGAGAATACGTGTGGCGGGAGGTGAAAAGAGATGACACAGTTTCGCAGAAACAAAGGAGCCGTTGCGGGAGCAATCGCGTTTCTTCTCATCATATTGTTAGCGTTGTTCGGTCCTATCGTAAGCGGTCACGCCTATGATGACGTGGCGCTTACCGTACAGAACCTGCCGCCCCGGATACCGGGACTGGAAAAGCTGGGGATTTTCGACGGCACGGTGCAGGGCATTGATATGTATGAATTAAAGGGTGTGTCCGATAAGTACTTCTGGTTCGGAACAGATACGCTGGGCAGGGATTTGTTTACAAGACTCTGCTACGGCATCAGGATTTCCCTTCTGATTGCGGCTGTCAGCGCCTTCCTTGACCTGGTAATCGGCACCACTTACGGGCTGATTTCCGGCTACTACGGCGGAAAAACAGACCTGATTATGCAGCGTATTGTGGAAATCATAAACGGTATTCCCATGATGGTCATTGTCTCTCTTTTGGTGGTGGCAATGTCGCCGGGACTTCTGTCCATTATCGTAGCCATGTCCATATCGGGCTGGCTGGGCATGAGCCGTCTGGTGCGCGCCAACACCCTGCGCTTAAAGGAAAGCGAGCATGTGCAGGCGTCAAGAGTGCTGGGTACCGGAACTCTTACCATTTTGTTCCGGGAGATTTTTCCCAACCTGTTAAGCTCCGTCATCGTTATGACCATGATGACCATGCCGAGCGCTATTTTCATGGAGTCCTTCCTTTCCTTCGTGGGACTGGGTATCCCGGCGCCGCAGGCATCTTTGGGAAGCCTCATCAGCGACGGCTACGCACACATGCTGACCTACCCGTACCAGATGATAGTGCCGTCCGTATTTTTCGCGGTGCTGATGCTGTCCATGAACTTAATCGGCGACGGACTCAGGGATGCACTGGACCCCAGACAGAAGCAGTTATAGACAGGAGGATGCGCCATGGAGCGTGGTAAGGATACGCAGCCGGCAGTGCTGCAGGTAGAAAACTTAAGAATTTCCTTTCAGACCACAGCCGGAAAGCTTCGGGCAGTCCGGGGCGTGGATTTTACCCTTCACAAAGGCGAAACACTGGCGATTGTGGGCGAGTCGGGAAGCGGCAAATCCGTTTCCGCCAGAGCCATTGCCGGCATGATGAGTGAAAACGAAAAAATAGAAGAAGGCAGTATTTTATATACCTATGAAAAAGACGGCAGCACGGTTACGGAGGATATCCTCAAGTTCAGCCGGAAAAGGCGGGCAAAAGAGCTGTACGGAAAGAAAATTGCCATGGTGTTCCAGGACCCCATGACGGCCTTAAACCCGCTGCTTACCATAGAAACCCAGTTGACGGAGGGCATACGGAAGCACCTGTCCCTTTCGAAAAAGGAAGCTTACCAGAGAGGACTGGAGCTGCTTGCCGAGGTGGGCATCACGGAGCCGGCGCTCTGCATGAAGCAGTATCCGTACCAGCTTTCCGGCGGCATGAGGCAGAGAGTGGTGATTGCCATTGCCATATCCTGTCACCCGGAAATTTTAATCTGCGATGAGCCGACCACGGCGCTGGACGTCACGGTGCAGGCAAAAATTCTGGAGCTCATCAAAAGCATGCAGAAAAAATACAATCTGTCCGTTATTTTCATCACTCACGATTTGGGCGTGGTAGCGGGCATTGCCGATTACATCAATGTGATGTACGCGGGCAAGGTGGTGGAAAGAGGCACGCCGGATGATATTTTCTTTCATCCGAGACACCCGTACACCTGGGGACTCATGCTTGCCGTGCCGGATATGAACACCGCGGACGACAGGCTCTACACTATACCCGGTGCGCCGCCAAGTCTTTTGGAGGAGCCGGTGGGAGAAGCGTTTGCTCCCAGAAACCCTTATGCGCTGCCCGTTGATTTTGAAAAAGAAGCGCCTCTGTGCAGGCTTTCGGAAACCCATGAGGTTTATTCCTGGCTGGAGCAGGAGGAGAAGAAAACGGAAATGCCGGAGGCATTGCGGAAAAGAATAGCAAAGATGTTGGAGAATGCCGTATGAGTACAGAAAAAACACAGGATGATGTGCTTGTTGTAAAAAACTTAAAACAGTATTTCCGGGTGGACAAAAAGCATACGGTGAAAGCCGTGGATGATGTGAGCTTTTCCATAAAAAGAGGCTCCACCTTTGCACTGGTGGGGGAAAGCGGCAGCGGAAAATCCACCATCGGAAAGTCGCTGATACGCCTGTATGACCCCACGGAAGGAAGCATCCTTTTGGACGGCACGGAAATTGCGGGTCCCATGACGAAAGAGAAAAAGAGCTTTTTAACCGGCAGGATGCAGATGATTTTCCAGGACCCCATGTCCAGCTTAAATCCCCGCAGAAAGGTGCTGGATATCGTGGCGGAGGGTCTGGATGCCGCCCATTTGTACCACTCCGCGGCGGAACGCCGGGAAAAGGTGTATGACATCTTAGAAAAGGTGGGACTGTCAAAGGAACAGGCGGAGCGTTACCCGCATATGTTTTCCGGCGGACAGCGGCAGAGGATAGGCATTGCCCGAGCCATGATTATGGAGCCGGAACTGATTATCGCGGATGAATGCATCAGCGCCCTGGATGTTTCCACACAGGCGCAGGTAGTGAATCTGATGCGGGAAATACAGGAAGAAAGAGGTCTGGCGTACCTGTTCATTGCCCATGACTTAGCCATGGCAAAATACATTGCCGATTACGTGGGGGTCATCCACTTAGGACATTTCGTGGAAATGGGAACCAAGGAAGATATTTTTGAACATCCCATGCACCCTTACACCAAATCGCTTCTGGCAGCCGTGCCGGAGCCAAATCCCCGCAGCAAAAACAAAGTGGTGGAAACCTACGACAAGGACGCGCTGGGAATTGATTACGAAAAAGGCACAAAGAAATACGTGTCTGACACGCACATGGTGCTGATATAAATTTTTTAAGATAAATACCTGTTATACAGGAAAAGAGGAGGTACATTATGAAGAACAATTTACGAAAGAAGCTTTTAACCGGAGTTTTAAGTCTTGCACTGGCATTCTCCATGACAGCCTGCGGCAGCAACAGCGCTGCGGACGGACAGACCACGGGAAACACTGCGGCGGCAGGAGAGTCACAGACCGCAGGAGAGTCACAGACCGCACAGGATACCGCGGATAACGGCATCAACATCCGCAACATTGCCGTCAGCGAACTGACTTCCGTGGACCCGAACTATGCCTACACCGGCAACTCCACCGTTGTCATCCTAAATACCTACGAAGGTCTGATGAAATACGGCGAGGACGGCAGCCTGCAGGGCGGCATGGCGGAAAGCTATGACGTGAGCGACGACGGCACCGTTTATACCTTCCATATCCGCGACAATGCATACTGGTCAAACGGCGAAAAAGTAACCGCTTACGATTTCCTTTACAGCTGGCAGAGACTGGCAAATCCCGCAAACGGATGTGCCTATGCATACGTGCTGATGTCAGCAGGCGTAAAGAATGCTTATAACGTACTGTATTCCGGAGACCCTTCCTATACGGTGGACGACCTGGGCGTAAGCGCACCGGACGAAAACACCTTTGTGGTAGAATTAGATGCACCGGTTCCTTATTTCCTTTCCATGACCACCGGCTCCTTCCTGATGCCCGTCAACCAGGCATTTGCGGAAGCAAGCGGCGAACTGTTCGGTACGGATGTGGAACATTCCATTTTTAACGGACCTTTCAACGTAACCGAATGGGAAGCAGGCGGCGCTAATGCAACACTCACCAAGAGCAGCACCTATTATGATGCGGAGCATGTGACCTGCGACAGCGTTACCTACACCTTCATTGCAGACAGCCAGCAGCAGGTGCTTGCATGGGAAAAGGGTGAGTACGACACCATCCAGTTATCCGGCGATTTCATTGCCAAATATGCGGACGACCCGGCGCTGACAAGCCTTGGCTATGCCGGCATGTATTATATTACTTTCAACTTTACCAACCAGGATTTACAGAACAAAAATTTACGTCTGGCTATTTCCACAGCCATCAACAAGAGTGCGATTGCACAGAGCATTTTAGCGGACGGCTCCACTGCAGCCGACTATATCATTCCCAAGGATTTTGCACCGGATGCACAGGGCGTTACCTTCAGAGAAAAAGCAGGGGATGTTACCTACAACAGCTATGATTTGACAAAGGCAGCCGAGTATTTTGAACAGGCTAAGCAGGAACTGGGCAAAGATAACATTGAACTGACCTTACTGTATTCCGAAGAAGGCAGCAACGCTACCGTGGCAGCGGACATCCAGTACGAACTGCAGACCAACCTGCCCGGACTGACCGTAAATCTGCAGGCAACCACTTCCGCACAGAGAACTACGGAAATGGGCGCAGGCAACTTTGACATTGCCCTTGACAGATGGTTCGCAGATTACAAGGATGCTTCCACCTTCTTAAACCTGTGGACTTCTACCAGTACCATCAACTACGGCAAGTGGGAAAATGAGGAATACGATGATTTGTATACAAAGACCGTCGGAGCCAATGCCATGGATCAGGAAGCTCGTACCCAGGCCATGATTGACATGGAGAAGGTACTTCTGGAAGACGCGGCAGTATGCCCGCTCTACCAGCCCGCCAGCGTATATCTCTTAAACACCGAGTATAACTTCAGGCTGTTAAGCGGCGGACTTATCCAGAACCAGTACACTACCAGAAAATAACGTGTTTGACGGACACAGGACAGGAAAAGTCCGACAACAAACAGAACGTAATAAACAGACAGCACACCGGCAGTCAGAACGGAGAGGTGGAAGCATGGAACAGAAGATGGTTTATAAAAAGGAAAGCGTCAAGCCATACCGCGTGCACGTACCGGCATCTGCGGAAGAATACCTGCAGGCGGTACGACAGGCAGAGCACTACCTTTCCGCACATGTAAAAAGAACCCCGGAGGGCATTTACTGGGCTTCCGGGGGAACTGAAAAAAATGACAATGCCTTTGCAAAGCTGTCCGTGGTCAATCTCTACGGCGGCTCTGCGGGTATCCTGTATTTTTATCACAAGCTGTACCGGGCAACCAAAGAGGAAGCCTACCGAAAGACCATGGAAGAAGCGCTTCGTTATCTGCTTTTCCGTCTGCCCGGTTTTTTGCCGGAAAAAGTGTATACCCTGCAGGAATACGGCGCTGGTGTAAGCCTGGATCTGGGCGTGCTGGGACTGGCGGGTATCGGTTTTGTACTGGAAGATATTTACGAAACTTACCGGCAGGAAGAGGTGAAAGAAGCCCTGCACACCATAGGCAGCTATTATCTTTCCCACGCAAACCGGGAAGGGGATGCCGCTTATTTTACCGGCAGCAGCACCATGATTACCGATACCGCCATTCTTCTGTACCTTATCCGCCACTATGAACTGTTTGGCGAACCGGAAATCCGGGAGCTTATTTTAGCCGAAGGCGAATGGTACCTTGCGCAGGGCGAATGGCAGGAGGACGGTACCTTATTTTATCACGGACTGGAATGTGTCTGGGAAGGCGTCAAGCTGAACTTTGAAGTGGGCGTTTCCGGCTCCGGCTACATGCTGGCAAGACTGTACGAATTCACGCAGGACGAAAGATACTTAAAGGCGGCAGAAGCATGCGCAGCCTATGTGGTAAAACAGGGCATTGCGCAGGAAAAGGGCTATCTTGTACCCTTCCGGCAGGATTTGGGGAAGGATTCTCCGTTGTATCTCGGCACCTGCAGCGGCGTAGCGGGCACCGCCCGGCTGTTTTACCTTTTATACCGGCTGACCGGGGAGAAAAAATATTTAGAAGAAATCGAAAAACAGGTGGATGGCATCGAGTCCGTGCATGCACCGGAATGGCCTTCCACAGGCTTCTGGAACAACACCAATCTCTGCTGCGGCCACGCGGGGCTTCTGCAGTTTTTCGTAGCCATGTATCAGGCAACGAAGGAGGAGCACTACCGGGAGCTGGCACACCGTACGGCAGCCGTGCTTTTGGGCGAAAAGGACGTGGACAAGGACGGCGCAAGCTGGCTTGTTGCCACGGAACGCAGCCATCCGGAAAACACCTCCCGCCCGCTGGGCTATTATATGGGCGTGGCAGGCATTGCCGGAGCATTGCTGCAGATGTATGAGTCGGAACAGGGCGACTTTCACTGGAACCGACTCCCGGATGACCCGTTTCCGTCATAATACGGGTTTTTTTTATTGCAACTTTTTTCCCTACGGTGCTATACTAAAAATACTTATGAGCAAAAAGGAGGCGTCCCATGTATTTAATCGTAGGGCTGGGAAATCCCGGAAAAGAATATGAGAATACCCGTCATAATATCGGGTTTGATGTCATAGAAACATTAGCAGCACAGGAAAAAATAGATATTCTGGAAAAAAAGCACAAGGGTCTTGTGGGAAAGGGCTACATTGACGGCGAAAAGGTGATTCTGGCAAAGCCTCTTACCTACATGAATTTAAGCGGCGAGTGTGTGAAAGAAATTCTGGACTATTACAAAATAGATGCGAAAACGAATCTTATTGTCATTTCCGATGACATCAGTCTGGCGCCCGGTCACATCCGCATCCGCAAAAAAGGCAGTGCGGGCGGGCACAACGGCTTAAAGAATATCATTGCCCATTTGGGACATGATGAGTTTATACGCATTAAAATGGGCGTTGGCGAAAAGCCCGCCGGTTACGACCTGGCAGACTATGTACTGGGACATTTTACCGGCATGGAGCGGAAGGTGATGGACGAGGCGGCAGCAGAGGCTGCGGATGCCATCCGTGTCATCATGAAAGAAGGCGCAGAAAGCGCCATGAACCGCTTCAATGGGAAGAAATAGAGGGTATGGAGAAGTAAAATGCAGGCATTATTGGCACCGCTGCGGGAATTAGCAGAATACGAGGAAATCCGGAATATCCTTTACAAGGATAAAAAATCCATTGCGCTGACAGGCTGCGTGGAGTCACAGAAACTGCATATGGTATACGGTCTGGGCGATGGCTTTCCCTGTAAAGTCATCGTTACTTACAGTGATTTAAAAGTCCGGGAAATCTATGAGGACTATAAATTTTACGACCGCAATGTATATCTGTATCCTGCCAAGGATCTGATTTTCTTTCAGGCGGATATTCACGGCAATAAGCTGACTGCTGAGCGTGTCAAGGTACTCAGGAGACTGGCGGAAAAAAAGCCCATTACGATTGTGACAACCTTTTCGGCACTCATGACACCTCAGGCAAGGTGGGAACTTGACAGGGATACCGTTTCTATCAGCAAGCACGGCACTCTGGATATGACAGAAGTGTCAAAAAGACTGGTAAACATGGGCTATGAAAAGACCTATCAGGTAGAAGCACCGGGACAGTTTGCCGTAAGAGGCGGCATCTTAGACGTCTTCGATTTAACGGAGGAGAACCCCTACCGTATTGAACTCTGGGGGGATGAGGTGGACTCCGTCCGCAGCTTTGACATTTTAAGCCAGCGTTCCGTGGAGCAGCTGTCCAGCATCCGCATTTTCCCGGCGGCGGAGTTTGTCCTGACGGAAGAAATGCAGCGGGACGGCATTGCCAAAATCGAAAAAGAGGCGAAAAAACAGGTCAAAATCTTCCGCGACCACATGCAGTCGGAGGAGGCGCACCGCATTGAAGTACAGGTGAAGGAGCTTCGGGAGCAGGTACTGGAATTTAAAAATCTTTCCGTACTCGAGGGCTATATCCGCTACTTTTACGGGGAAGAGGAGCTTTCCAATCTGTTAGGACTTCTGCCGGAAAAGCACTGTCTTTTCCTGGACGAACCGGCGCGTATCCGGGAGCAGGCGGAAGCGGTGGAACTAGAATTTCGGGAAAGCATGAGCCACCGTGCGGAAAAGGGATATATCCTGCCGGGACAGATGGACGTGCTTTCCGGCTGGGAAAAGGTGGCAGCCGGTATCCGGAAGGCTCCGTTTATGACACTTGCGTCAATAGAAATGAAAAAGACTCTGGTAAAGCCGGAAAAAACATTCAGTATTTCCGCCCAGAGTGTCACTTCTTATAATAACAGCTTTGAAATGCTGGTGAAGGACTTAAAGCAGTACAAAAAAGAAAAGTACCGGGTATTGCTTTTGTCAAGCTCCCGTACCCGTGCGGAGCGGCTGGCGGCGGATTTACGGGAAGAAGGACTTTCCGCCGTGTTTACCGGCAATCCCGAACGGGAAGTGCAGGAGGGCGAGATTTTAACCTGCTACGGACATGCCGGAAAAGGCTTTGCCTATCCGCTGCTTAAGTTTGTGGTGATTTCCGAAAGCGACATTTTCGGAAACGGACAGAAGAAAAAGAAACGGAAGCCCAAGTACGAGGGGCAGAAAATCAAGGACTTTTCCGAGCTTAAGGTGGGTGACTACGTGGTGCATGAGAGCCACGGTCTGGGCATTTACCGGGGCATTGAAAAGGTAGAAGTGGACAAAGTCGTTAAAGACTACTTAAAGATAGAATACCGTGACGGCGGCAATCTTTACATTCTGGCAACGGGTCTGGATGTGATTCAGAAATACGCCTCCGCCGACGCCAAGACGCCGAAGCTCAATAAATTAGGCACCCAGGAATGGACGAAAACCAAAACGAAGGTGCGCACCGCCGTGGAAACAGTGGCAAAGGATCTGGTGGAGCTTTACGCCAAAAGGCAGCAGTCCGAGGGCTATCAGTACGGAAAAGATACCGTCTGGCAGCGGGAATTTGAGGAAATGTTCCCCTACGAGGAAACGGACGACCAGCTTGCCGCCATTGCGGACACCAAGGCGGACATGGAGAGCAGAAAAATCATGGACCGCTTAATCTGCGGGGACGTGGGCTACGGCAAAACGGAAATTGCCATCCGTGCGGCGTTCAAGGCGGTGCAGGAGGGAAAACAGGTGGCATATCTGGTGCCCACAACCATTTTAGCCCAGCAGCATTACAACACCTTCGTCCAGAGGATGAAGGATTTCCCGGTACGCGTGGATATGATGTCCCGTTTCCGCACGGCTGCCGAGCAGAAAAAGACCATTACCGATTTGAAAAAGGGCATGGTGGACATTGTTATCGGCACCCACCGGATTTTGTCGGCGGATGTGCAGTTCAAAGATTTGGGACTGCTTATCATCGACGAGGAACAGCGTTTCGGCGTGGCGCACAAAGAGAAAATCAAGCAGATGAAGGAAAATGTGGACGTGCTGACACTGACGGCAACGCCCATTCCCCGTACCCTTCACATGAGCTTAATTGGTATACGCGACATGAGCGTCCTGGAAGAGGCGCCCAACGAGCGTCTGCCCATCCAGACCTATGTGTGCGAATACAACGAGGAAATGGTGCGGGAAGCCATTGTCCGGGAAATGGCAAGGGGCGGTCAGGTTTACTATGTGTATAACCGTGTCAACAACATTGCGGACATTGCCGCGGCTATCCAGCAGCTTGTGCCGGAGGCAAATGTTTCCTTTGCCCACGGACAGATGAAGGAGCATGAGCTGGAAAAAATCATGTACGATTTCATCAACGGGGAAATTGACGTGCTGGTTTCCACAACGATTATTGAAACGGGTCTGGACATTTCCAATGTCAACACGATTATCATTCACGACTCCGACAACATGGGACTTTCCCAGCTTTATCAGCTCCGCGGCCGCGTGGGACGCTCCAACCGGACGGCGTACGCCTTCCTTATGTATAAGAGAGACAAGATGTTAAAGGAAGAGGCGGAAAAAAGGCTGGCTGCCATCAAGGAATTCACGGAACTGGGCAGCGGCTTTAAGATTGCCATGCGGGATTTGGAAATCCGCGGCGCCGGCAACCTGCTTGGCAAGGTGCAGCATGGCCACATGGAAGCCGTGGGTTACGATTTGTACTGCAAGATGCTAAACGAAGCCGTGAAGAACTTAAAGGGCATTCCCACCATCGAGGATTTTGCCACCACCGTGGATCTGGATGTGGACGCCTTTATTTCACCGGAATACATCGTAAACGAAACCCAGAAATTAGATATTTACAAGCGGATTGCAAGCATTGAGAATGAAAAGGAACGGGATGACATGAAGGATGAACTGTTGGACCGCTTCGGCAACATTCCGAAATCCGTGGACAATCTGCTGCGCATCGCGTTAATCCGGGTAAGGGCGCATGCCATGTATATCACGGAAATCAAGGGCAAAAACGAGAGAATCCTGTTCACGTTCCGCCCGGATGCACCCATAGACCCCACCGGCATCCCGGCATTCCTAAAGAGCCACAAGGACCGACTGTTCTTTACTTCCTACGGAAGCCCGTTCTTCACCTGGAAGTACGAAAAGACGGGACTGGTGGAAAAAGATGCGGAGCTTTTGCTCGGCGATACCGAAAAACTGCTCACCGAGATGGAAGAAGTCATCCGCGTCAGCAGGTAGCGCGGTATTACAAAGCTGATTGTAAAATCGGAATTGACAGAGGTAATGAAATGTTTGAAGAATTAGGAATTAGTTTTGGCACAGCACTAATCGTCTTACTTGCATTATATTTTATAATTAAGTGGGCGGTCAAAAATGGAATAAAAG
>Ga0129313_1000430_pt1 | contig 36539 bp, 34 predicted proteins | sample O1105metagenome_FD_94436 | JGI IMG/M metagenome (GOLD analysis project Ga0129313, IMG submission 94436) | Orangutan group fecal microbial communities from fecal samples from Wisconsin, USA - O1105 metagenome | ecosystem: Host-associated > Mammals > Digestive system > Large intestine > Fecal...
CAGGCTCATCTTGCAAAAAATGAAAAACAGGAAGTTCCCTCTGGTGGGGAACTCCCTGCTGTACATATCGTTCTTGTCTGTGGCTTTTGGCAGGGTGCGTCCGGAGGGGCGCACCCTGTTTTTATTTTGTCTATATTACATTAAATCCATTTTATCCCAGAGGATATTCCCCTGTGCATCCAGATATTCCTCATCCACATGAACCGCCTCGACTTTGCCAATAAACAGCTCATGTGTTCCGGGCATGATGCTGTCCACAACGCTGCACTCAATGCTGACCGGGCAGTCGGTGAGGATGGGCGCATTGACACATTCGCCATTTTCCCATTTCAGGCCGAGAGTTTCAAATTTGTCCTCATTTTTACCCGAAACAGAGCCGAGATAGGCGTATTCTTTCTGAAAACTCTTTTTCGGCAGGTTGATGACAAAGCAGCCATCCTCTTTTACCATGTGATGCGAATAGCGGGAAGGAACGATGCCTACCATGACCATAGCCGGGTCAAGACTGACATTTGCCGTGAAACCAACGACCAGTGCATTGTTCCGTCCTTCTTTGTCCCGGCAGGATACGATGGTCTGCGGAACAGGCCGAAGGCATAAGACAGGATTTTTTGCAAGTTTTTTCATCCAATGTACCTCTTTTCAATTCACATCATTTTCAATATCCTTGATTTTCTTCGCCGGAACACCGCCGACCACACAATTGTCTGGCACATCCTTCGTCACAACAGCTCCGGCAGCGACAACGACATTATTGCCAATGGTCACACCGGGCAGAATCGTCACATTTCCGCCGATCCACACGTCATTGCCGATTGTGACCGGTTTGCCAATGCCAAGGTGTTCTCTGCGACCTTTCGGTGTCAGCGGATGGTTTACCGTAGTGATCAGGGTGTTCGGCCCGATCATCACATAGTCACCGATATGCACCGGCATAATGTCAAGGATTGTCACATTGTAATTTGTGAGGAACTGGTCACCAACGTAGATGTTTTTTCCGCTGTCACACATGAAACCGGGGCAAAGGCACACATCTCGTCCCACTGCACCAAAATACTGCCGGATCAAAACTTCCTGCTCCGCTTCGGTCGCATCGGCATCCTGCATCTTGCGCAGTTCCCGGCAAAACTTGATGGCATTCAGCTTCCGGCCATTAACACCTGCATCCCAAAAATCGTATTCAAGTCCTGCGTCCAGCTTTTCTTCTTCGGTCATAAACATCCTCCATATCTGAATGGCTGCCTTTTCTCTGTCAGAGTCAGCATACCATATTTTTTATGGAGTTTATTGCATTTTTGTTCGTTTTATAATACAATCATTGTGGAACTGGAGATGATTGGGATGAGCAGTCCTGTCAACGAAAAGAAACTTCGATACATGGAATATCTTCACCGGGAAACCGCTGTCCGGCATCATACACACACGGAGGATATGTACCAGTACGACCTTCTGCGTATGGGCGACCCTAGAGCCATAGAAGAGGGAACAAAAATGTTTTCCTCTGACCTGACCGGCCATATCTCAGACGACCCGCTGCGTAACTTCAAATACCTCTTTGTGGCATCCATTACGCTGGCCTGCCGGAGTGCTATTGCAGGCGGTATGGATGCCGAGCGTGCTTATAATAGCAGCGATCTCTACATTCTGAAAATGGACACGCTGCAAAGCATCGACGAGATAAAAACACTTCAGACGGATATGTTTTCGTTTTACACCAGAGAAGTTGCTGCGCTAGGTAAAGTCAATGTTTACTCCAAGCCCATTATTCTTTGTATGGATTACATCTATTATCATTTGCATGAACCAATCCACACAGAAATCTTGGCAGAACACGTTGGCTTGAATCGAAGCTATCTGTCCACCCTTTTCAAAAAAGAAACCGGACAGATACTTTCCCAGTACATCCTATCAAAACGAATCGAAGCCGCGCAGAATATGCTGCGTTTTTCAGATTACAGCTATGCCGAAATTGCTGCTTCACTTGCGTTCAGCTCTCAGAGCCATTTCATCCGAGTGTTCCGGGTGCAGACCGGGTATACACCTAAGGAGTTTCGGAATCGTTTTTTCCGTAAATCAGAAAAATCTGGTGGAAGCATCCCTCTTGACAAGGAAAAAGCGGATGCAGTCTGAAGAAAATCCTCAAACCGCATCCTCTTTTCCTTATCCGCTTTTCCTTAATCTTCTAACCCATGGCTTCCAGCCACATTCCTCAAATATTTCTCCGAATCGCCGTTCAGAATCAAATCCGCATAGCCCAATGGATCATTGTAGATGAGGTAGTCTAACTCTGACCTCTGTGCCATGGTCACATCCAGAGCATCCTCAACCCCGGTACAGTCAATTGAAATTTTTCTCCCATCCCGGAGCAGCAACTCCACGCAGCCGGTGTCCATGTCAAAATGGCAAGCTCTTTCATCGTACTTCATGTTCGTGTCCTTTCTGCCTTACGGCACCTTTACAGTTGTGACCTTTGTGATACGGTCTTTTTTCTGATAAGGTTTTGGACACACAGCCGTCGGGAAGGAGCCTTCATTTTGCTTTCCGAAGAAAATAAAAAATCCGAACCCTTCTCCTATCGAGAAAAGGTTCGGATTTTCATTGTTTGGTGCGGATAAGAGGACTTGAACCTCCACCGAGTTGCCCCGATTAGAACCTGAATCTAACGCGTCTGCCAATTCCGCCATATCCGCATATTCTGTTTTGTTCGTGAGCTGCAACGCTCGGAACGATAGTTATTATACCAGATACGGCAGAAATGTCAAGCACTAATTGCAAATTTTTTCGACAAATTTTATCCGGAAAATTGATGCACTCCGTACAGGGCTTTCCGGCGCAAAACCCCGCAAAAGTATGTTATAATAGAACAATCGGCAGGCGCTGCCTGCACAAAATAAAAGAAGAGGAAAAGCAGATGTTCAATGTTCTGATTTTTTTGCTGGGCGCATGTCTCATGTTTTTTATGGCGCTGCGCAGCGTCCTGCGGCGGCGCACCCTGTGCACAAAGGGCGAAAAGGTCTCCGCCGTGGTAAGCGGCACTGTACAAAGCCGGGACGGCGTGGCGTATGTGCTGGAATTTTCCACTGCAGGCGGCAGCCACCGGCTGCAGTACCCCAAGCCTTCCCGGGGCAAGTGCTTTGCCGAGGGCAGCGCCGTGACCCTGTACTACGACCCGGAGGACCCGGAAAAGATGTACGTTGACGGAGACCGCTCGGTGCTGGGGGCAGAGATCCTGTATTTCTGCCTTGGCGCAGCACTGCTGGCGCTGATGTTCGGGCTGATGTAACAGAGGGAGGACCACATGAAACTGGAACATTTCGGACTTGCTGAGCCCGGCGACTGCCGGCTGGTATTCACCGCCGATGCACAGGAGCTGGCACGCTCTCTGGAAGCAGAGCGGCAGACCAACCCCACCCAGGACGAGGAGGAGCTGCTGACGGCGGCGGTGAACCGCACCATTCTGGAAGGCTTTGCACCGCTGTACACCCGGCTGGTGCAGGAAAACGAGCTTGTGCCGGTGACCGACCCGGATTTTGAGCTGCTGGCAGTGAACAAGGCGGAAGGCTTCCGGGCGGGGGCGCAGTTTTACGCCCTGCCGCCCCTTGCGCTGGGTCGCTACACCGGCTTTGTGCAGCCGGTGCAGCCCCATCCCCTTCGCCAGCTGACCATTGAGTTGGAGATCAACCGCCATTACGGGGATGAAGAGCGTGCCGCCGATGCCGAGGGCAAACGTGCCCTGCGCCAAAAGGTCACCCAAGAGCTTTATGCCAAGCGCTGCCAGCAGGCGGAAGCTGTGGCACGGCAGGAGCTGGTGTGGCAGCTGGGCGACCAGGTGTCCGGTGCCCTGCCCCGGCAGCTGGTGGCGGGCAACTACTTTGCGGAGCAGCGGCAGTTCAACCTGCGGATGCAGGCAAACGGCATCAACTTTGACCAGTACCTCAAAGTGCAGGGACAGACGGTGGAGGAGTTCCGCAGCTGGCTCCACCAGTACGCCCAGCGGAAGCTGCGCAGCTGGCTGGGACTACTGCTGGTAGCAGAGCGGGAAAACCTGCTGCCCACTCAGGAGGAGCTGGATGCCGCCATGGCGCACTGGGACGAGAAGCTGGACGGGGAGCGCACCTTCCCGGAAAACGACCTGCGGAAGGTACGCCAGCGGCTGATGCGTCAGCGGGCAGAGGCATTTGTGGTGGAGCATTCCACCCTGACACCGCCACCCGCCCAGCCTCTGGTGCAGGAGCTGGGGTAAGTCCCGCAGACAGGACCAAAGGTCAAACCGGCGATACACAGCCCCCGTTGGGTGTCGTCTGCCGCAAAGTGAACAATATCCCGAAAGGCAGGGTCTACCATGGAAACAAAGCAGCAGGAGAAGTTTATTCTTACCATTACCGCCGAAGGCATCCAGTCCACGGATGCACGCTTTACCGTGGAGGATCTGAATCTCGGCGACAATTATAAACCTCTGAATGCCTGTTTTAAGCGGGCAAACGGAGATGTGATCCAGCGCACCTACGGCAAAGGCGAAAAACGAAACACCAATCAGACCCTGCCCCGCATTGCCTTTCAGGTCTTTGAAAAGCAGATCGCCGCTTTGTCTGTGGAGGAAAAAGAGAACTTTCCCGTCTGCAAATACACTCCGGACCGTAGTATGATCAGAGGCATCTTTGCAAGCGTCAACGAATTCAAGAAACGCCGCAACACGATAGAATACCTGACCTACCGCTATGACAACGGGCGGCAGTTTGTGATCTACAGCTGGAATATTTTCTCCACCATCCTTTTCGTGCAGGAGTGTCTGAAGCGTTTTGGAGAGCCGGGCGATCAGTTTGTTTTAACCTATCGTGAAAAAGACGAAAAAGAAGCCGCCGCCGCAAAAGCAGAGGCAGCGGTTCAACAAGAGCTGGTCCAACAGTTTAAAGGATACCGGAACCCCTTTTCCTCCATGTTGATCGAATCCAAAAATCTAATCTTCCGGGGTGCCCCCGGTACCGGAAAATCCCATCTGGCAAAAGAGATCGCTGCCGATATCATCAGCAACGGTTACGAAGACGATTACAGCTGCCTTACAGACCAGCAGAAAAAACAGGTAGAGTTTGTCCAGTTTCACCCCAGTTATGACTACTCCGATTTTGTCGAAGGACTGCGTCCCCGGATCAACGAGGATGGAACCATGGGCTTTGAATTGCGGGACGGCATCTTCAAAAAGTTCGTTGACCGTGCCCGTAAAAACTACGAGGACTCGCTAAAATCCAGAGAATTGCTGGAAAAAGAAGTCACCGTCCAGCAGTCCATGGCGGAATTTTTCGACAGCGTCGCCTTCGGTGTTGACACATTTAAAACCATCAACGGAAACGAATTCACCATTACCGCCGTAGACGACCAGCACATCCACATTTTCATTCCCGGAAACGCAACGGTCAACCGGCTCACCCTGAATCTGGAAGAAGTCCGGAAAATGCTGGAATCCCAGCAGAAATTTGAGAAGATAAAGGACATTACCGCCTTTTTCGGCAAGACCTTTGCCACCCAGGGATACTCCTACGACTTTGCCCTCTACAAAGCCATCCGTGCCAGAAAAGCTCCGGTTCCAAAGGCAGCGACAAAGCCGGAAGAACTGAAAAAATACATTTTTATCATTGACGAGATCAACCGCGGTGAGATCTCCAAGATCTTCGGCGAGCTGTTCTTTGCCATAGACCCCGGTTACCGGGGCAGGGCAGGCGAGATCTCCACCCAGTATTCCAACCTGCACCCCAATCCGGAAGACAAATTCTATATTCCCGAAAACGTTTATATCCTCGGCACCATGAACGATATCGATCGCTCTGTGGACAGCTTTGATTTTGCCATGCGCCGGCGGTTCCGCTTTGTAGAGTTGAAAGCGGATGAGCATCTTGAAATGCTTGCAGCGTTGGAAAATGAGGCACTGGAGGATGAGGCGATCCGGAGAATGACCGCTCTCAATAAGGAAATTGCAGAAGTGGAGGACCTGAACGAGAACTACCAGATCGGTGCAGCCTATTTTCTGAAGCTGAAAACGCTGGATTTTGACCAGCTCTGGACCGATTATCTCCAGCCTCTCCTGCAGGAATATGTCCGGGGAATGTACGACGAGGAAAGCCTTATGAATCGGTTTGCAAGGGCATACGGCTATCACAAGCCTGCCCTAGGTGACGCCAATGGAACTGGTCCGGATCAGGGATAACACCCAACAGAAAAAGGACGCTTTTGCTTCTATCCCAAACCTGACGGGCAAACTTGCCGACAAAACCCTTGTTCAGCTGGAACAGGAAGGGGTCTTTTTGTTTCCGGAAGCCGTAAAGGATGCAGCAGACCTGTCGGAGGATCAGATGGTCCTCCAAACCGTCAATGATACCTATCGCTCCGGCAATGTAATGGGGTTCCTTGGGTATGGCAACGAGCGTCTGGTCATCCAATCCCGCTTCTGCGGAGAGAAGAAGGATTACTTTTTCCAATATCTTCTGGACAAAGTTCTGGATTTTCCAAACATCGTAGATCTGGCGTCCGATGCCGATCCGGACAACCGGCTGTTTCAGTTTCTGCTGTTTCTGTTTCCCTATTACCTCCGGACCGCCATGCGGAAGGGTTTGTACAAAAAATACATCCGTCACCGCTACAACGATGGAAACCCAAAGGGCACCCTAGATGTGGCAAGACATATCGCCAAAAACACGCCTTTTGTTGGAAATGTTGCCTACAGCCAGCGTGAGTTTTCTTACGACAACAGTCTGATGGAACTGGTGCGTCATACCATAGAGTTTATCAAGGGAAAACCCTATGGAAACCGTCTGCTGTTCAGCGTAAAAGAGGAGGTAAGGCTGGTTACGTATGCCACTCCGGCATATGAGCCGTACCGCCGGCAGAAGGTCCTGGAACAGAACAAAACGGACCCGGTCCGCCATGCCTACTTCCGGGAATATCTTGCCTTACAGCGGCTGTGTCTTTTGATCCTCCAGCATCAGAAACACCAGATCGGTACCGGATCAAAACAGATCTACGGCATTCTGTTTGACGGAGCATGGCTGTGGGAGGAATATATTCATTCCCTGATAAAGGATCTGTTCTACCACCCCATGAACAAAAGCGGCAGCGGTGCTCAGAAGTTGTTCGGCGGAGATATCGGACTTATCTACCCCGACTTCATCAGCCGTGACAGCCAGACTCGGATCATCGCAGACGCCAAGTACAAGCCCCTTGCGAACATCGGCAGTCGGGACTATCTGCAGGTACTTGCCTATATGTTCCGCTTTGACGCCCGGACCGGCTATTACCTTTATCCGGAAGCCACCGGTGCCGATGATCAGAAATTATGGCTAAACTGCGGCTCCACCTACGAAGCAGATGTCGTTCCCCGTGATGATATCTGTGTCATCAAGCACGGCTTGAAGATCCCCGTAGACGCACGGGATTACGCTGAGTTCACCGCAAGGATGAAGGCACAGGAGCAGGAATTTGTCCGTATATTCTCGACGTAAAGCTGCGGAAAAGCCCAGCCATAGGATGCCCGTCGGGCAAAGCCCACACACAAAAAGAGCGCCGAAACCGGCGCTCTTTCGTTTTTTATTCAGTCCTCGTGCTTCACCCGCTGGATCTCTCCCAGATCGTAGGGGGTGTTCTGGTAGACGTAGTAGTTCAGCCAGTTTTCATACAGCAGGTGGGCGTGGGCACGCCAGCGGAACAGCGGCGGCTTTGTGGGGTCGTCGTCCGGGTAGTAGTTTGCCGGCACATGGATGGGCAGACCCTTATCCACGTCCCGCCGGTACTCTGCATCCAGAGTATACTTATCGTACTCCGGGTGCCCGGTGACAAAGATCTGCCGCCCGTTTTCGGTGCTCATGAGGAAGGGACCTGCCACATCGCTTTCTGCAAGGATGCGCAGGGCACTGCACCGGTCCACGTCCTCCCGGCTGATGCCGGTGTGGCGGCTGTGGGGGGCGTAGAACACCTCGTCAAAGCCCCGCACCAGAGGATTGGAGGGGCGGGTGACCCGGTGCTCAAAGACGCCGAACATCTTTTCCGGCAGCAGCTCCTTGCGGACCCCGTAGTGGTAGTACAGCCCCGCCTGTGCCCCCCAGCACACATGAAGGGTGGAATAGACGTTGGACTCGCTGAAGTCCATGATCTCGCACAGCTCGTTCCAGTAGTCCACCTGCTCAAAGTCCATGGTCTCCACCGGGGCACCGGTGATGATCATGCCGTCGTAGCGCCGGTTTTTCACCTCATCAAAGGTCTTGTAAAACGCCTCCAGATGTGCCGCAGACACATGGGTGGCAGCGTGGCTGGCAGTCTGCAGCAGGGTCATGTGCACCTGCAGGGGGGTGTTTGCCAGCAGCCGGGCGATCTGGGTCTCGGTGGCGATCTTGGTGGGCATCAGGTTCAGGATCAGGATCTCCAACGGGCGGATGTGCTGTGCCAGCGCCCGTTCCCGGTGCATGACAAAGACATTCTCCTCATATAGGGCATCGTAGGCGGGCAGGGTCTTGGGAATGATCAGCGGCATAAAACAGTCACTCCTTTGCTAAACGTTTCAGAATGGCTCCGCATCACACTTTTTCCAGTGCCTGTGCGATGTCTGCGATCAGGTCCTCGCTGCTTTCCAGTCCACAGCTCATACGCACCAGCTCTGCCGGCACACCGGCAGCCGCCAGCTGCTCATCGGTCATCTGGCGATGGGTGCTGGATGCAGGGTTCAGGCAGCAGGTGCGGGCGTCTGCCACATGGGTCTCGATGGCGGCAAGCTTCAGCTCCCGCATAAAGGTGCTGGCAGCTTCCCGTCCCCCGGCAAGACCAAAGCTCACCACGCCGCAGCTGCCCTTGGGCAGGTACTTCTGCGCCAGTGCGTGGTAGGGGCTGCTTTCCAGTCCGCAGTAGTTCACATACGCCACCTTGGGATGTGCCTCCAGGAACTTTGCCACTGCCATGCCGTTTTCGCAATGGCGCTGCATCCGCACATGGAGGCTCTCCAGACCCAGATTCAGCATATAGGCGTTCATGGGAGACTGCATGGAGCCAAAGTCCCGCATGAGCTGCGCCGTTGCCTTGGTGATGAAGGCACCTTCCTTGCCAAAACGCTCTGCGTAGGTGATGCCGTGGTAGCTTTCGTCGGGGGTGCACAGACCGGGGAACTTCTCGGCGTGTGCCATCCAGTCAAACCTGCCGCTGTCCACGATGGCACCCCCCAGCACTGCGCCGTGACCGTCCATGTACTTGGTGGTGGAGTGGGTGACGATGTCTGCCCCCCACTCAAAGGGGCGGCAGTTCACCGGGGTGGGGAAGGTGTTGTCCACTATCAGGGGCACCCCGTGGGCGTGTGCCGCTCTGGCAAACTTTTCGATGTCCAGCACCGTCAGGGCGGGGTTGGCGATGGTCTCGCCGAACACCACCTTCGTGTTGGGGCGGAAAGCGGCGTCCAGCTCTTCCTCGGTGCACAGAGGGTCCACAAAGGTCGCCTCAATGCCCATCTTTTTCATGGTCACCGAGATCAGGTTGAAGGTGCCGCCGTAGATGGTGCTGGATGCCACGATGTGGTCCCCTGCCTCGCAGATGTTGAACAGGGCAAAGAAGTTTGCCGCCTGCCCGCTGGATGTGAGCATGGCGGCGGTGCCGCCTTCCAGCTCACAGATCTTTTTTGCCACAAGGTCGCAGGTGGGGTTCTGGAGGCGGGAGTAGAAGTAGCCCTCCGCTTCCAGATCAAAAAGCTTGCCCATGTCCTCGCTGGTGGCATACTTAAAGGTAGTGGACTGGATGATGGGGATCTGGCGGGGCTCGCCGTTGCCGGGGGTATAGCCTCCCTGCACGCAGATAGTATCACGATTCATACAAGTATCCTCCTTTGCCGGATCGGTCTGTAGGGCAGGATTCCCCGCAGGAGGCGGGTGCTCCGGCGGGGAATCCTGTGGTTGCATCTTTGGTTGAAGGGGCGGTTATTTCCGCAGCCGCTTGTCGCTTCTGGTCGCCCAGAGGGTACCCACGGACTGGAACGCCTGCACCATCAGCACCAGCAGCACCACGCAGACCACCATGATGCCGGTCTGGTAGCGGTAGTAGCCGTAGGACAGGGCGATCTTGCCCAGACCGCCGCCGCCGATGACGCCGGACATGGCGGAATAGCCCAGAATGGTGGTCAGGGCGGTGGTCATGCTGGAGATCAGCCCGGGCAGGCACTCGGGGATCATGACCTTGGTGATGATCTGGAAGGGGGTGGCACCCATGCTCTCCGCCGCTTCCACTACACCTTCATCCAGCTCCCGGAGACTGGTCTCCACCAGACGTGCCACAAAGGGGAAGGCAGCCACCACCAGCGGCACGATGGTCGCCTTGGTACCCACCGTGGTGCCCACGATGAGGCGGGTCATGGGGAAGACACAGATCATCAGGATCAGGAAAGGTACGCTGCGCAGGATGTTGATGACCACGTTCAGCAGGTGCATCAGCCAGCCGGGCAGGGGCAGGATGCCGTCCTTATCCCCTGCCACCAGCAACACGCCCAAAGGCAGACCCAGCACCAGTGCAAAGGCGGTGGACAGCACCGTCACATAAAAAGTTTCCCAAATGGCAAAGCCATAATCTGCAATACTCATTCGCCAATGACCTCCTCCACCGTGATACCGGGCTGGCTGCGGATATAGTCCACTGCCCGTCTTGCTTCGTTTACGTCTGCCGGCAGCTTCAGCAGCATGGAGCCGTAGCACTGCCCGCTCAGGTCACGGGTGTCTGCACTGAGCACCGACACCAGAATGCCCTTTTCTGCCGCAAGGCTTGCCACCAGCGGCTTTGCGGTGGAGGAGCCATTAAAGGCAACACGGACCACATGATCGTCCGGGGCAAAGCTGGACAGATCCCGGGCAGCTGCGCCGCCGTTGGGTGCCACCAGCTTCTTTGCAGCGGCGGTCTGGGGATTGGCAAAGATCTCCTGCACCGAGCCCTGTTCCACCACCATGCCGCCGTCCAGGATCGCCACCTGGTCGCAGATCTCCTCCACAACACTCATCTGGTGGGTGATCACCACCACGGTGATGCCCAGCTTCCGGTTGATGTCCTTGATCAGGGTCAGGATGGCGTGGGTGGTGTTGGGATCCAGCGCACTGGTCGCCTCATCGCACAGCAGCACCTTGGGGTTGGTGGCAAGGGCGCGGGCAATGGCGATGCGCTGCTTCTGTCCGCCGGACAGCTGTGCCGGATAGGCGTTTGCCTTGTCGGGCAGACCCACCATCTCCAGCAGCTCCCGGGCACGCTTTTCTGCCTCTGCCTTTTTTACACCTGCCAGCTCCATGGGGAAGCAGATGTTCTTCAGGCAGGTGCGCTGCATCAGCAGGTTGAACTGCTGGAAGATCATGGTGATCTCCCGGCGGCGCTGCCGCAGAGATGCCGGAGACAGGGTCTCCATGGCAACACCGTCAATGATGACGCTGCCGCCGGTGGGACGCTCCAGCAGGTTGATGCAGCGTACCAGCGTGGATTTGCCTGCGCCGGACATGCCGATGATGCCGTAGATGGAACCATCCGGAATGGTCAGGTTGATGTTCTGCAGCGCTTTTACAGCGCCGTCCTTCATCTGGAAGGTCTTGGAAAGGTACTTGATCTCGATCACAGAAATACTCCTTGCTTTATGGAAAAACTCCTTCAGTCAGACCTGCACAGGTCTGCCTTAGCGATACGGGAAAGCTGCCTCCTTGCGAAACCCTCCCGCTGGCAGGGAGGCGGCATCGCAGATGCGATGACGGAAGGAGTTCATTTTTTACCCCTCAATGGGTGCAAGGCTGTCCTGCTTGCCGCCGTAGATGCCCATGGGCTCCACGTGGATGCCTGCAACGGTCACCAGATGGGTGCCTTTTTCCTCATTGAAGTTGTCCAGATAGGGCTGGTGCTGGAAGTAGTTGGTGTCGCACTGACCATCCTCCACGATGGTGTTGGGGATCACATAGTCGTCATACTCCTGGATATCCAGAGTGATGCCCTTGGCGGCAAGGATCTCCTTGCAGACCTCCAGCACCTCGCAGTGGGGAGCGGGAGTGGCAGCGCAGCTGACGGTCTCGCCGTTCAGTGCATCGTAATCCAGAGTGGAGTCGTAGCCGTCGGTGGGGTTTTCCACTACGGACACCACAGCGCCCTTGTAGGTCTCATCCATGAAGTCCTTTACCTTCTGGCTCTGGAGGGCAGCCACCAGTGCCTTGATCTTGGGCTGATCCTGATTGCCGTCCTTGCACACCAGAACGTTGACGTAGGCAGAGGTGCCATCCTCCATTGCCAGTGCGTCGTTCATGGGGTCCAGACCGGCGGAGATAGCGTAGTTGGAGTTGATGACGGCGTAGTCCTCATCCTGCAGCACATTGGGCACCTGTGCTGCCTCCACCTCGTCCACCGTAACGTTCAGGGGGTTCTCCTCAATGTCGTTCTTGGTGGCGGTGAGACCGGCGTCTGCCTTCAGCTTGAAGAAGCCGTTCTTCTCCAGCAGGGTCAGGGCACGAGCCTCGTTGGTGGTGTCGTTGGGCACTGCCACCTTGATCTTGCTCAGCTTGGCTGCAGCAGAGGAGGCGGTGCTGCCGGCGGTGCTGGCAGTGCTGGAGGCGGCAGAAGAGCCACCGCAGGCAGTCAGAGCAGCGGCTGCGGCTGCCACACCGGAAACTTTCAAAAATTCGCGACGAGTGATCATAATTTTTTCCCTCTCTATTCTCTAATTATAATGTACGGTGACCCCTGCGGCACCTTTCCGCAGGCAGTCGTGAACGGAAGAATGAAAAAAGCTCCCGTCCTTACACAGGGCAAAGACCCCAGCAAGGACGGGAGCATTAAAATACTTCCGTGGTACCACCTTGTTTTACCGTACCCTTGCGGGCACAGCCTCGATGCTGCGGCAGCCCTACGCTGCTTACAGCCGGACGCTGTAACGGGCGCATCCCGTTGCAGACTTAGCACTCCTGCGCTTCGCCCGCACGGCTCCGAGACCATTTTCAGCTTCCTGTTTCCTGCCCTTTTCCACCGCCCGGGCTCTCTGGTAAGGATCAATGCGAATGCCTACTCTTCTCTTCACAGCCATTTTGTGATATTGCATTTATTTTAATCCCGCCGGAAGGATTTGTCAACAGGGGAAGCAAAAGTTTTTTGTGTAGGGAAATGGAAATTCTCTTGTTTGTGGGTGGCGCACATGTTAGAATAGGGTGACATACTTTGCGAAGGAGACAGACCAATGAGCAGCAGAGAACCCTTTCCGGACGAAGAACTCCGCCGCCGGATCATGGACTTTATTATGGCGGCGGGGCAGACCCTGCTGGAAAACGGCGCCGAAGTGTTCCGGGTGCAGCAGACCATGGAGATCATGGCAAAAAGCTTCCACCTGCGGGAGTTCCACGCCTATGTGCTGACCAACGGCATCTTTGCCAGTGCCGGCACCGCCGAGATCAGCGAGGTGCGGAACGTCCCCACCCGCACCACCCATCTTGGACGGGTGGCGGCGGTAAATGCCCTGTCCCGGGAGATCGCACTGAGGGATATGCCGCTGGACGAGGCGGAGCGCCGCCTGGTGCAGGCGCAGCAGATCCCCTTTCCCAAGGACTGGATGCAGCTTGTAAGCGGGGTGTGCGGTTCCTTCTGCTTTTCCATGATCTTTGGCGGCAGCCTGAAAGAAGGGCTAGTGGCGTCGGTGGCAGGGCTTTCTGCCATCTGGTATCTGCTGGCGTGCGACCGCAAGCAGCTGCCCGGGGGCTTTAAAAAGATCAGCTGCTCTGCCCTGATCACTCTGGTGTGCATCCTGCTGTGCAACCTGCTGCACTCCCCCGCAAGCCACGCCATCATCGGTTCTCTGATGATCCTGACCCCCGGCATCGCCTTTACCATGGGCATCCGGGACTTTGTGCAGGGGGATTATCTTTCCGGCACCATCCGCATGATCGATGCACTGCTCATTGCTGCCAGCATCGCCATCGGCACCGGTCTGGTGCTGAGTCTTTACACACTGATTATGGGGGTCACCGTGGTATGAATCTTACCAGTACACAGATCGGGGAACTGATGGTTCAGTTCATCCTTGCAGGGATGGGCACCCTGGGTTTTGCCGTCCTGTTCGCCTGTCCCCGCAAAAGCCTGCCCTTCTGCGCTTTGGTGGGGGCAGTAGGCTGGGTGGTCTATGAGCTGCTGATCATGCTGGGGATCAACAGTGCCGCTGCCGCCTTGCTGGCGGTAATGCCCCTGACCCTCCTTGCCCGGATCTTTGCCATCAGCCGCAAGACCCCTGTGACCATCTTTCTGCTCTCGGGGATCTTTGCACTGGTGCCCGGTGCCGGCATCTACTACACCGCCTATTATTTCATCCAGAACGACAATGCTCTGGCACTTTCCACCGGCATCAACACCTTCAAGATCGCCGTGGCGCTTGCCGTAGGCATCTCTCTGGTGCTCAGCATCCCTCTGCCGGGATGGAAAAAGCAGTAAGTAAAAACAGCAAAGGAGTGTTCATTATGTCTGTTATGGAATCTCTTGCCACCCGCCGCACCTACCGCCGCTTTGCTCAGCGCCCTGTGCCCCGGGACGTAGTGGAAGATATCGTGGAGGCGCTGCGCCTGTCCTCCTGCGGGGCAAACCGGCAGGCGGTGCGTCTGGTGGTGGTCCAGAGCCCGGAGCTGGTGGCAAAAGTACAGCCTCTGGTCAAGTGGGCGGCATACCTGCCCCCGGAACAGGGCACCCCCAAGGCAGAGGAGCTGCCCACCCTGTATGTGGCGGTGGTGCAGGACAGCTCCATCCCCGGAGACCTTGCCACCGACACCGGCATTGCGCTTGCCAACATGACCCTTGCTGCCTGGGATAAGGGGGTGGGCAGCTGCATCATGGGTGCCATCAACAAGCCGGAGCTGACAAAACTGCTGGGCATCACCGAGCCGGAAAAGCTTGCCTTTATGGTCGCTTTTGGCTACCCCACCCACAGCTCCACCGTGGTACCCATGACCCCGGACACCGGCGTAAAGTACTATCTGGACGACCAGCGCAACTACTGCGTGCCCAAGCGCAGCGCCGAGGAGATCGCAAGGGTCCTGTAAAAAGGGCTTTATACTGCATATATTCATACATTTTCTTCGTCATTGCATAAATGTTTGCAAATTCGTTTCAATTTAGCGGATTATTATGCACAAGTATTGACTTTTTGTTTTGTACAAACTATACTAAGTGCGTTCCCCGAAAGTGAGATGAATCGCATCCCATCGGGAAAAGCCAAATATATTGCATATATAGAGGAGTGTTTGAATATGAAAAAGATCTCTCGTCGCGGCTTCCTTGCTGCCGCCGGTCTGTCCGTTGCCGCTCTTGCCCTGACCGCCTGCGGCGGTTCTGCTTCCAGCGTGGCTTCTTCCGCAGCTGCTTCCTCTGTGGCAGGCAGCGCAGCTGCTTCTGCCGGCGCTGCCGGTGACCTTGCCACTGTGGTGGCAGGCAAGCTGACCATGGCTACCAACGCCACCTTCCCTCCCTACGAGATGACCACCGATGCCGGCGAGATCGAGGGCATCGACGTGGATACCGCCAAGGCGATCGCTGAAAAGCTGGGTCTGGAGCTGCAGATCGACGACATGGACTTTGACGCCGCACTGCTCAGCGTGCAGCAGGGCAAGGCTGACATCGTTATGGCTGGCGTCACCGTCACCGATGAGCGCAAGGCTGTGATGGACTTCTCCGACAGCTACGCCACCGGCATCCAGTCCATCATCGTGCCCAATGACTCCGACATTGCTTCCCCCGACGACCTCGCTGGCAAGAAGATCGGCACCCAGCGCGGCACCACCGGCTACATCTACTGCTCTGACGACTTCGGTGAGGATTCCGTGGTGGCATACGACAACGGTCTGACCGCTGTGCAGGCACTGAACAATGGTCAGGTGGACGCTGTGGTCATCGACAATGCTCCCGCCAAGGAGTACGTTGCAGCCAACCCCGGTCTGAAGGTGCTGGACACCAGCTACGCCGAGGAGGATTACGCCATCGGCATGGCAAAGGGCTCTGCTCTGGAGGACGCTGTCAACAAGGCTCTGGAGGAGCTGAAGGCAGACGGCACCCTGCAGTCCATCGTGGACAAGTACATCAACGCAAACTAAGCAGCGTGCCCTGTATCCTTTCCGTACCCAAGGAGGCGCCCCGCTCCGGGGCACCTCTTTTTTTGGAAAAAAGTGGTTACAATTTATTGACAAACAGAAAGTGAGGATGTGAATGGCTGCGCAATACGAACTGCTCAAAGAGCTGCTGAACAGCGGCACAAAGCTAAGCTTTGGACAGGATTTCTTTTTCAAGTTTTATCAGGCATTTATCCTGAAGGACCGCTGGCTCCAGTACATCAGCGGCGTGGGCACCACCCTGCTGGTCACCGCACTGGCGCTGGCGCTGGGCGTGGTGCTGGGCAGCATGGTGGCAATGGTCCGTGTGACCCACGACCAGCAGCGCCCCGGTCACAAAAACCCGGTGCTGGGCTTTTTTAATGCGGTGTGTCAGGTGTACACCACCATCATCCGGGGCACGCCCATGATGGTGCAGCTGCTGATCATGAGCATGGTCATTTTTGCCAACAGCCGCAACTTTACCATGGTGGGTGCCCTGACCCTGGGCATCAACTCCGGCGCCTATGTGTCCGAGATCATCCGGGGCGGTCTGATGGCGGTAGACCCGGGGCAGATGGAAGCGGGACGCAGTCTGGGTCTCAATTACATGACCACCATGGTGGTCATCATCATCCCTCAGGCGATCCGTGCAGTGCTGCCTGCACTGGGCAACGAGTTCATCGTCCTGCTCAAGGATACCTCCCTGATCACCACCATCGGCGGCAAGGAGCTGCTGTATGCTGCACAGGGCATCATGAACCGCACCTATGAAGCCATGTTCCCCCTGCTGGGCGTTGCAGGCATCTACCTGATCCTTGTTATGCTGTTTACATGGCTGCTGAGCAAGTTTGAGAGGAGGCTGGCACAAAGTGACCGCTAACACCCACGAAAAGATCCTGGAAGTCCGTGGTCTGACCAAGACCTACGGCGGTGTAAAGAAACGGGGTGCCAAAAAGGCAGACCCCACTCTGGACGTGCTGAAGGGCATCGACCTTGACATCTACCGGGGCGATGTGGTCTGCCTCATCGGACCCTCCGGCTGCGGCAAGTCCACCTTCCTGCGGTGCCTGAACCGTCTGGAGATCCCCACCTCCGGCTCCATCAAGTTTGAGGGCGTAGAGGTGGACGAGGCACACATCGACGCCGTGCGCCAGAAGATGGGCATGGTGTTCCAGCACTTCAACCTCTTCCCCCACCTGACTGTCAAAAAGAATCTGGAGCTTGCCCCCAACCTGCTGAAACTGAAGGACAAGGCTGCCATCTCTGCCCGTGCCGACGAGCTGCTGGCGCGGGTGGGGCTTGCCGACAAGGCAGACGTCTACCCCAAGAGCCTGTCCGGCGGTCAGCAGCAGCGCATCGCCATCGCCCGCGCCCTTGCCATGGACCCGGACGTGATCCTGTTTGACGAGCCCACCAGCGCCCTGGACCCCGAGATGGTGGGCGAGGTGCTGGAGCTGATGAAGGAACTGGCACACACCGGCATCACCATGCTGGTGGTGACCCACGAGATGGGCTTTGCCCGGGAAGTCTCCAACCGGGTCATCTTCATCGACGACGGCAAGATCCAGGAGGACGAGCCTCCTCAGGAACTGTTCACCAACCCCAAGCATCCCCGTCTGCAGGCATTCCTGTCCAAGATGCTCTGATCTTACCCGCAACAAAAAGCTCCGCTGCAAATCGCAGCGGAGCTTTTTTGCGTGATCGCACTCTTATTTTATCCGGTTACAGGGTCTGGTCCGGGTCTCCGGAGCCCTGTTCGCTGGTGTACAGCATCATCAGGTGGTTGGCACTTTCTTCCAGCTGGCTCTTTGCCTGCCGCAGCGCCGCCTCCTCGGTCTCGCTCATCTTTTCCGGCTTATCCTTCCGCAGACAGCGGCGCAGGTTTGCCACGTCGCTCTTGATGCGGTTCTTTTCCTCCCGGTCCAGCTCCTTTTTGCACTTGGACAGTGCCTCCTCCACCTTAAAGGCAAGGACTTCTGCCTGATTGTGAAGCTCCAGTCGGTCCTTCCGGCGGCTGTCCTCCGCCTCGTAGGCGGCGGCGTCTGCCATGGCGCGCTGGATCTCGTTTTCCGAAAGGTTGGTGCTGCCGGTAATGGTGATGTTCTGCTCTCTGCCGGTACCCAGATCCTTGGCGGACACCTTTACCACGCCGTTGACGTCGATGTCAAAGGTCACCTCGATCTGAGGCTTTGCAGAAAAACCGCTGCGGATGCCGTTGAGCTTGAACTTGCCCAGACTCTTGTTGTCCCGGGCAAAGTGACGCTCACCCTGCAGCACGTTGATCTCCACGGTGGTCTGCATGGGACGGGCGGTGGTAAAGATCTGGCTCTTGCGGGTGGGGATCATGCTGTTGCGGGTGATCAGGGGGGTCGCCACCCCGCCCAGAGTCTCAATGGAAAGGGTCAGGGGGGTCACGTCCATCAGCACCAGTCCCTGAGCTGCTGCGCCGGTGGCACCGGCGAGCTTGCCGCCCCCCTGCAGCAGTGCGCCCTGCACCGCCGCACCCATCGCCACGCACTCGTCGGGGTTCAGGCTGTGGCTGGGCTCTTTGCCCAGCAGCTCCCGTACCTGCCGCTCCACGGCGGGCATCCGGGTGGAGCCGCCTACCAGCAGCACCTTGCCCAGCTGGCTGGCGGCAATGCCGGCGTCCCGCAGGGCGTTCTGCACCGGGGTCACGGTCCGTGCCAGCAGATCCCCGGTCATCATCTCAAACTGGGGGCGGGACAGGGAAAGATCCAGATGATGAGGTCCGTCCTTGCCCACAGCGATAAAGGGCAGGTTCAGCTGGGCGGAAGGGGCGCTGGAAAGCTCCTTCTTTGCCTTTTCTGCCTCCTCCTTCAGCCGTCCCATGGCAGCGGGGTCTTTGGTCAGGTCGATGCGGTCGGATTTTTTGAACTCCGCCACCGCATACTCCACGATGCGCTGGTCAAAGTCATCGCCGCCCAGATGGGTGTCGCCGCCGGTGGCAAGCACCGTAAAGGTGCCGTCCTCGATCTCGATGATGGACACGTCAAAGGTGCCGCCGCCCAGATCGTACACAAGGATCTTCTGTGCCGCCTCGTTGTCCAGACCATAGGCGACTGCCGCCGCCGTAGGCTCGTTGATGATCCGCAGCACCTTCAGCCCTGCAATGCGTCCGGCGTCCTGCGTCGCCTTGCGCTGGCTGTCGTCAAAGTAGGCAGGCACCGTGATCACTGCCTCGGTCACCGGCTCTCCCAGATAGCTTTCGGCGTCCCGGCGGATCTTGGCAAGGATCATGGCGCTGATCTCCTGAGGGGTCAGGTCCCTGCCGTCGATGTGTGTCCGGTGGTCGGTGCCCATGTACCGCTTGATGCTGGACACGGTGCGCCCGGAGTTGGTGGCGATCTGGCGTTTTGCTGCGCCGCCCACCAGCCGCTCTCCATCCCTGGTAAATGCCACCACACTGGGGGTGGTGCGCTCGCCCTCTGCGTTGGTGATCACAACGGGCTTGCCGCCCTCCACCACTGCCACGCAGGAATTGGTGGTGCCCAGATCAATGCCGATTACTTTACTCATGCTGTTTCCTCTCCGGTATCTGCGTTTTCTATTCTTGCAGGATGTTTCCTGTATATTTTACCGTCCCGGTATGACCATTTCTTAGTCCAATTGTAAAGAATCTATGTTGTACGCCGTCCGGGGCTGGGGCTGGGCGGTAAGCTCCGTGATCAGCTGCTGCGTCTCTGCCAGCCACTGCCGGGCGTCCGGCTCCCCTTCCCGTGCCCGGATGGCAAAGCCCTGCGCCGCCTCTGCTGCCAGTGCCAGCGCCTTTTTCCGGGAGGTGTAGCGGGTCTCGGTCTGTGCCATCCGCAGGCAGACCTGGGGGGTGTACTCGATGTCCGGCATCCTCTCTGCTGCCTGCCGGGCACGGCGGTAATAGATCAGCGCCTTGCCGGCACCGTCCTTTCTGGCGGCACAGTCGTCCCCCAGCCCGATCATTGCCAGCACCTCCCCTGCCTGTGCCGCCGTGCGCCACATCCGGCGTGCCTCGGTGCGGTTTTTCTGGAAGCCCCGCCCCTTGTACAGGCAGTCGGCAAGCAGGGCAAGTCCGGTGGCATTGCCTGCCTCTGCGGCACGGTCGTAGCAGTCCGCTGCTGTGCGCCAGTCTCCCCGGCGTGCCGCCTCTTTGCCTGCCTCCACCTCTTCTCCCCCCGGCTCCTCCGGGGTGTGCGCCGCATGGAGCAAGCCGTTGAGCAAAGCGCCGTCCAGAGTGGCAGACTGTCCCCAGGGGTCAATGACCACCCCGTCGATGCCCGGAGTGGACAGAGCAAGCTCCATGGCATCTGCCAGCGTCCGGTCCGCCATGGGGCGGGAGGCGGTGCTGCGGTCTGCGCAGGCGGTCTCTCCGGAGGTGAACAGCGGCAGCCACCGGCGTCCCTTGTCGTTGCTGAGGGTCCACAGAGGCAGCCCCTCTGCCTTTTCTGCCGGCACCGGGTGTTCGGTCCAGGGGGTGGGCACCGAGTGGGCGGACACCGCCGTCTGCAAAGGCACCAGCACATGGGTCTTCATCTCCAAGGCGTAGTTCAGCGCCCCCATAAGGGTCCAGAAGGTCTCCTCGTTCTGCCCGTGGTACAGCCCCTCCACCGCCTGCCGGATCGCCGGGCAGCCGGTGCCCATGGGGGAGTAGCTGGGCGCAGGGGTGCTGTGCTTTCTGCCATCTACGGGGCGGAACCGGATGCCGCCATCTGCTCTTTTTGCCATTTTGCTCACCGTTCTTCCATTATTTCTCAGGCTTAGTATAACAGGTTTCGGTCCATTTCTCAATCGGTGGCGCAGAACCTTCTGCTGCATAAAAGGTTTTATCTGGTAATTCTATCACCGCTGCGCTATAATAGGTAAGATCAAAGGAGAGAAAGGATGGATATACCTTGAACAAAATGACGGGCTATCTGAAGGGCTACCGTCGGGAAAGCGTCCTTGCGCCGCTTTTTAAGATGCTGGAAGCTACCTTCGACCTGTTTGTTCCGCTGGTCATGGCGGACATCGTCAACGTAGGCATTGCCGCACGGGACCTTCACTACATTCTGGTGCGCTGCGGCATTTTGCTGCTGCTGGCATTCATCGGACTCACCTGCAGCCTGACGGCGCAGTACTTTTCTGCCAAGGCGGCGGTGGGCTACTCCACCGCTCTGCGGCACGCCCTGTTTGAACACATCCAGAAGCTGAGCTTTTCCGAGATGGACACGCTGGGCACCAGCACCCTCATCACCCGGATGACCAGCGACGTAAATCAGGTGCAGAGCGGTCTGAACCTGTTTTTGCGGCTGTTCCTCCGCAGCCCCTTTGTGGTGGTGGGTGCCATGGTCATGGCGTTTACCGTGAACCCCCGTGCCGCCGTGATCTTTGTGGTGGTCATCCCCCTGCTGAGCGTGGTGGTGTTTGGCATCATGGTGATCACCCGCCCCCTGTACAAGACCGTGCAGACCCGGCTGGACCGGGTGCTGGGACTGACCCGGGAGAACCTTACCGGCGTGCGGGTGGTCCGTGCCTTTGGCAAGGAAAAGACCGAGGTGGACCGCTTTGAGTCCGCCAACGACCTGCTGACCCGGATGCAGCTCCATGTGGGGCACATTTCCGCCCTCATGAGCCCCCTGACCTATGTGCTCATCAACATCGCCATCGTGGCGCTGCTGTATGTAGGCAGCATCGAGATCAATGTGGGCGGCATGGCGTCCGGCGACGTCATCGCTCTGGTAAACTACATGAACCAGATCCTTGTGGAGCTGGTAAAACTCGCCAACCTCATCGTGCAGATCAGCAAGGCGCTGGCATGTGCCGGACGGGTGCAGGCGGTGCTGGACACCCAGCCGGGGATGCAGTTCCCCCAGAGCATTACCGGAGAGGCAGACCCTGCCGCCCGGGACCATGCAGTGCGGTTTGACCATGTAGGGCTCACCTACGCCAGTGCCGGCGCTCCCAGCCTTACGGACATTACCTTTACCGCCCGGCGGGGAGAAACCATCGGCGTCATCGGCGGTACCGGCAGCGGCAAATCCAGTCTGGTAAATCTGATTCCCCGGTTCTACGATGCCACCGAGGGCACCGTGGAGATCTTTGGGCGACCTGCCGCCGCCTACCCCCGGGAGGCGCTGCGGAGCCGGGTCAGCGTCGTGATGCAGAAGGCACAGCTCTTTGGGGGAACCATCCGCTCCAACCTGCTGTGGAGCAACAAGGATGCCACCGACGAGCAGCTCTGGGCGGCGCTGGAGACCGCACAGGCAGCGGAATTTGTAAAGGCAAAGCCCCTTGGGCTGGATGAGCCGGTGGAGCAGGGAGGACGGAACCTGTCCGGCGGACAGAAGCAGCGTCTGACCATCGCCCGTGCCCTTGTGGGCAAGCCGGAGATCCTGATCCTGGACGACAGCGCCAGTGCGCTGGACTACGCCACCGATGCCGCCCTGCGCAAGGCGCTTGCCGCCCTGCCCGGGGAGCTGACGGTGTTCATCGTCAGCCAGCGTGCCGCCAGTCTCCAGCACGCAGACCAGATCCTTGTGCTGGATGACGGGCATCTGGTAGGCAGGGGCACCCACGACCAGCTGCGCCAGAGCTGCCCGGTGTACGAAGAGATCTACGAGAGCCAGTTCAAGAAAGGGGAGCAGCGGAAATGAGTGCAAAAGCAAAAAGCAGCCTGACCCCGGAACAGCGCAAGGCGACCCTGTCCCGGGTGCTGGAAAAGATCCGTCCCTACCGCTTCTTTGTGGTGTGCAGCCTTCTGGTGGCGGCGGTAAGCGTGGCGGCACAGCTGTACATCCCCATCCTCTGCGGCAACGCCATCGACCTGATGCTGAGCAAAGGGCAGGTAGACTTTGCCGGGGTGATGCAGATCATCGTGCAGGTCCTTGTGGTGGCGGCTGCAGCCGCTCTGGCACAGTGGCTGCTGAGCGTCTGCAACAACCGTATCACCTTCTCGGTGAGCCGGGACCTGCGGAACGCCGCCCTGCGGAAGATCCAGACCCTGCCTTTGTCCTATCTGGACAGCCACCCCTCCGGCGACATCGTGAGCCGCATGGTGGCAGACGTGGACACCCTTGCCGACGGCTTGCTCATGGGCTTTACCCAGCTGTTCTCCGGTATCCTGACCATCCTTGGCACCCTGCTGTTCATGCTGAGCCAGAATGTGCCCATTACCCTTGTGGTGGTGTGCATCACCCCCCTGAGCCTTGTGGTGGCAAGCTTTCTTGCCAAGCGGAGCTACGGCTATTTCCAGAGCCAGAGCACCGTCCGGGGACAGCAGACCGCTCTGGTCAACGAGATGATCGAAGGGCAGAAGGTGGTGCAGGCGTTTGGGCACGAAGCCGAGAGCCTTGCCGCCTTTGATCAGGTAAACGACCAGCTCCAGTCCGTGAGCCTGAAGGCGATCTTCTTTTCCAGCCTGACCAACCCTGCCACCCGGTTCGTGAACAACATCGTCTACGCCGGCGTCGGTCTGGTGGGCGCTCTGTACGCCGTTGCCGGCGGCATCACCATCGGTCAGCTCAGCATCTTTTTGAGCTACGCCAACCAGTACACCAAGCCCTTCAACGAGATCTCCGGCGTGGTCACCGAGCTGCAGAACGCACTGGCGTGCGCCGCCCGGGTCTTTGAGCTGCTGGACGCCGAAGATCAGGTCCCGGAGGCAGAAAACGCCGTTGTCCTGCAGCCCGACGGGCATGTGGAGCTGCAGGATGTCGCCTTCCGCTACCAGCCGGACCGTCCCCTTATCGAGGGGCTGACCCTGGACGTAAAGCCCGGACAGCGCATTGCCATCGTGGGACCCACCGGCTGCGGCAAGACCACCCTGATCAACCTGCTGATGCGGTTCTATGACGTAGACAGCGGCAGCATCCGGGTCTCCGGCACCGATATCCGGCAGATGACCCGTGCCTCCCTCCGGGGCAGCTACGGCATGGTGCTGCAGGATACCTGGCTCCGTGCCGGTACCGTCCGGGAGAACATCGCCTACGGCAAGCCCGACGCCACCCTTGAGGAGATCGTGGCTGCCGCAAAGGCGGCACACGCCGACAGCTTTATCCGCCGTCTGCCGGAGGGCTACGACACAGTGATCGCCGAGGACGGCGGCAACATCAGTCAGGGACAGAAGCAGCTGCTGTGCATCGCCCGGGTGATGCTCTGCCTGCCTCCCATGCTGATCCTAGACGAGGCGACCTCCTCCATCGACACCCGCACCGAGGTGCGCATCCAGAAGGCATTTGCCCGGATGATGGAGGGACGCACCAGCTTTATCGTGGCACACCGGCTTTCCACCATCCGGGAAGCGGATGTCATCCTTGTGATGAAGGATGGTCACATCGTGGAGCAGGGCGACCACGACCAGCTGCTGGCACAGGGCGGCTTCTACGCCAAGCTGTACAACAGCCAGTTTGAGGGCGTCCAGACCTGAGTTTTCTGTATATGCCAAAGGGGCTGCTGCACCGGTCTGGTGCAGCAGCCCCTTTTTCTGTTTTGTGTGCGGAAGGATCAGCCCTTCAGGGGCACAAAGCCCACAAGGTCCTTGACCACCTCACCGGCAATGATGAGCCCTGCCACCGAGGGCACAAAGGCGTTGGAGCCGGGCACGGCACGACGGATGGTGCACTTGCGCTGGGTCCCCGGAGGGCAGATGCAGTTGTGCTTGCAGCTGATGGAATCGTCCTCGATGGGGGTCATGGCAGGCTCCCGGGAGTAGACCACCTTCAGGTGTTTGATCTTCCGCTTGCGGCACTCGGTGCGCATGACCTTGGCAAGGGGGCACACCGAGGTCTTGTAGATGTCGGTGACCTCAAACCGGGTGGGGTCCATCTTGTTGCCGGCACCCATGGAGCAGATGATGGGGGTGCCTGCCTCCTGACACTTCATCACCAGCGCCAGCTTGCCGGTGACCGTGTCGATGGCGTCCACCACATAGTCGTACTGGGTAAAATCGAACTGATCCTGGGTCTCCGGTCCAAAGAAGCACTTGTGGATGGTGACCTGGATATTGGGGTCGATGTCGTGGATGCGCTGCTGCGCCACCTCCACCTTGTACTGCCCCACGGTGCTGCGGGTAGCAATGATCTGACGGTTCAGGTTGGTCAGGCAAACCTTGTCGTCATCGATAAGGTCCAGCGCTCCCACGCCGCTGCGTGCCAGCGCCTCCACCGTGTAGCCTCCCACGCCGCCGATGCCGAACACCGCCACCCGGGAACCGTGAAGCTTTTCCATCGCCTGCGCACCCAGCAGCAGCTGGGTGCGGGAATACTGATCCTGCATATACTTTCTCCTTACTTTTCCACTTTGGTAATGGTGCCGCCTCCCAGCACCACATCCCCCTGATACAGCACCACCGCCTGTCCCGGGGTGGGGGCACGCTGGGGCTGGTCAAATTCCAGCCGGAAGCCCTTTTCCGCCGGGTAGACGGTGGCGGTCTGCTCCGTCTGATGGTACCGGGTGCGGGCGGTGACCCGCAGCGGCTCGGTGAGAGCCGGGATGGCGATCCAGTTCACGTCCTCTGCATACACGATGCGGTCAAAAAGCTCCGTCTCCGGACCCACCGTCACCGTGTTTGCCTGCATATCCTTGCCGCAGACGTACACCGGTGCTCCCATGGCAAGCCCCAAGCCCTTGCGCTGCCCCAGAGTGTAGCGCACCGCACCCTGATGCCTGCCCACTACTTTGCCCTCCCGGTCCACAAAATCTCCCGCCGGGTAGTGCCTGCCGGTAAAGTCCTCCATAAAGCGGGCGTAATCCCCATCCGGCACAAAGCAGATGTCCTGACTGTCCTGCTTGTGGGCGTTGATGAACTTCTGCTTTTCTGCGATCTGCCGCACCTCCGGCTTGTGCAGAGCACCCAGCGGCAGGCGGATGTGTGCCAGCTGCTCCTGAGTCAGGTTGTACAGCACATAGCTCTGGTCCTTGCCCTCGTCCAGACCCTTTTTCAGCAACCAGCGCCCTGCCGCCTCGTCCCACTCCACCCGGGCATAGTGCCCGGTGACCACATAGTCTATGTGGTGCTGCTGCGCCCAGGTGAGCAGGTGGTTAAACTTCATATACTTATTGCAGTCGATGCAGGGGTTAGGGGTGCCGCCAGCCTCGTAGACCCGGATAAATTTTTCGATGATCTTTTCCCGGAAGTCGGCGGTGAAGTCCAGCACCTCATAGGGGATATCCAGTGTAAACGCCACCTGTGCGGCGTCCTCGATATCGGTCTCGGAGCAGCAGGTGTGGAAGCCGGACTGCCCCAGCGTTTCGTTGCGGGTAAGGCGCATGGTGACGCCGGTGCACTGGTATCCTGCATCCTGCATCAGCCACGCCGCCACCGAGCTGTCCACGCCGCCGCTCATGGCGATGAGGGCACGGGGGGTGCGGGAGTCAGAGGTCTGAGTTGTCATAGGGTCTCCTTTAATAAACACACTAAATCAGTAGTTATAATAGTAACGCAGTCCGCAACGGTTGTCAAGTCGCAGCGGACTGCACCGCCGCTGCCAGCAGCGGCTCTTTTTCGTTGGGCAGCTGTTCCCGGATCACCTGTTCCAGCAGCTGTTCCAGGGTGGAGCGCAGCGCCGGTCCCGCCGGGATCCCCGCTGCCATCAGGTCCCGCCCGTTTACCGCCAGCTGAGCGATGCGGCAGCACAGCCCCGCTTCTTCCACCGCCCGGGCGGTCTGCAGGAGCTGCCCATATTGAGACCGGTTTTCCGGCTCCTTTGCGGCGCAGAGGGCGGCAAGCCGTTCCACCGTTTCCAGATCCTGCCTGCCCAGCAGTTTCCGCAGGCAGAGCTTCTGTTCCGGGGCGGCAAGGGTCCCCCAGCAGGCAAACTCCCGGTTCTCCCTTACCAGCACCGCCGTCTGCTCCACACAGGCGTTGGAGCAGCGCAGCCGGCGCAGGGTCCGGCGGGTCCCCTTCTCTCCCAGACTTTCCAGCAGGGCGGCAAGCCGCACCGGCAGGGCTGCCTTCCCCGCCGGGCAGGCGTCCACCACCGGTGCCGCCCTTGTCAGTGCCTGCCCGGACAGCTCCGGCAGGATCGCCGCCATGACCTGTGGCACAAGGTAGCTGCCGGGATGGGGGGCGGCAAGGAGCTTTGCCAGCTCCTCCTGGATCCGCTCCACCGACACGCAGTCCAGACGGCTGCACAGCACCTTGGCAGCAGCATCGGTCTTTTCTTCGATGGCAAAACCGAACCGTGCCCCAAAGCGGTACAGCCGCAGGATCCGCAGAGCGTCCTCCTCAAACCGGGTGGCAGGGTCCCCCACTGCCCGGATAAGCCCCTGCGCCAGATCCGTCTGCCCCCCAAAGGGGTCCACCAGCCCCCGCTGCCGGTTGTAGGCAATAGCGTTGATGGTAAAGTCCCGCCGTGCCAGATCCTCCTCCACCTTGGGCACAAACTGCACCCGGTCCGGGTGACGCCCATCGGTGTAGCTGCCCTCGGTGCGGAAGGTGGTGGTCTCGTAGAGCCTGCCCCCCTGTTTTATGGTGACGGTGCCGTGCTGCAAGCCGGTGGGGATGCAGTTTTCCGCCCCAAACAGCTCCATTATCTGCCCGGGCAGGGCGCTGGTGCACAGGTCCCAGTCCTGGGGGCAAAGCCCCAGCAGACTGTCCCGGACGCAGCCTCCCACCACAAACGCCTGATAGCCTGCCCCATGGAGCCGCTGCAGCAGCAGCGCCGCCCCCTCATCCAGCCGGATGTCCTTCATGGTTTTGCCTCCTCATACCGCAGGGTGATGCACTTGCCGTCAAAACCGCATTCCGCCGCCGGGAAAAATTCCCTCGCCCGGGGCAGCTCTGCCTCCGGGTCCAGGATCATGGGAGAATAGTGGGTCAGCCACAGCCGGTGCGCCCCCGCCTGCGCCGCAAGCCGGGCGCTCTGCCCAAAGGTGCTGTGCCCCCACTGCTTTGCCTGCGCCTCCTGCTCCGGCAGGGCGTAGGTGGCATCGCAGATCAAAAGGTCGGTGTCCTTTGCCGCCGCAGCAAGGGAGCCGCAGGGCGCTGTATCCCCGGAGAATACCAGGCTCAAGCCCCGGCGGGGTGCACCCAGCACCTCCTGCGGCAGGACCCGGCGTCCCGGCAGGTCCACCGGCTGCCCCTGCTGCAGCTGCTTCCACTGCTGCACCGGCACTCCCAGCGCCGCCGCCTTTTCCGGCATAAACCGTCCGGCACGGGGCAGCTCCAGCCGGTAGCCAAGGCTCCGGACCCGGTGGCAGGTGGCAAAAGGCAAAAGCGCCGCCCCCGGCGTCCAGCCGACAGACAGCTGCTGCAGCGGCACCGGAGTATCTGCCTCCAGCTGCCGCAGCAGCACCGGGTAGGGCAGCGGTCCCGTAAGGGCACGCAGCGCCCCGGCAAACTCCTCCAGCCCCCTGGGACCCAGCAGGGTCAGAGGCGCTTTGCGCTCCTGACAGCCCAGAGTCTGCAAAAGCCCCGGCAGCCCGAATATATGGTCTCCATGGTAGTGGGTCAGGCAGATGCCATCCGCCCGCATCAGGTTCACCCCGGCACGGCGTGCCGCCGCCTGTGTGCCCTCGCCGCAGTCAAACAGCAGTCCCTGCCCGCCGCACTGTACAAACGCCGCACTGAGAGCGCGGTCCGCCAGAGGCATGGTCGCCCCGGTGCCCAGCAATGTGATGGTCAGCATAAACGTTCTCCTTTGTTGTCTCCCTGTTATCTTACCACATCTGCCGCCGGTGCACAATTGCCGGTGCCGCCGCATAGGATGTGCCAAGCGGAAAGGGGGCGGCTTTATGGCACGGAGAAGTCACGGTTTTTCCCGGCGGCGCAGCCGGTGGAAACGGCGGCTGCTGCTGGCAGGGCTGGTGGCGGTGCTGGCATTTCTGCTGTACAGCTGCGGGGTGCAGCGCATGGTATACTCTGCCCGGGGCACCCTGATCTTTCTGCCGGACCTGCCCTGCGGATAAACAGACAGGGAGCACGCTGCAGCCCAACGCACTCCCTGTGTTCCTTTTATTTTCCATCGGAATAGGGCAGCTGCCCGCTAAGGGTCAGCACCTCGGTCAGCTCCTCCTCCGAGCGGTAGCGCCACGCAGCGGCTCCCACCGACACATAGCACACTCCGCAGCGTCCCTGCTCCGACACCGCCATGATGGTGGTCTCGCCGTCCGACACCGCTGTCACGGTGCCGTCGGGGCTCACCTGCGCCACCGCCGGGTTGCTGCTGACCCATGTAAACTTTGCCTCCGGCTGGTCCGCCGCCTGGGCTGTAAGCTTCTGGCTGCCGCCTATGGCGGGCAGCAGCATGGCGCTTTTGCTTACGGTGACCTTGCCCACATCGGAGCACACCCGCACCATGCACCGCAGCACCTGTCCCCCGCTGGTCAGGGCACTGATGACTGCCCTGCCGGAGGTCTTAGCGGTGACCACCCCTTTATCCGATACGACAGCCACCGCCGGGGCGCTGCTGACCCACTGAGACACCCGGGCAAGGGCACCCTTCCCGCCGGTAAGCTTCAGCTGCCGGGAGGGGGCGGGGGTGTCGGTGGTGATGGTCAGTTCCATCTGGGTCTCATTGAGCACCGGCGGAGACGCTGTGCCCCGGCTCACCGTCACCTCGCAGGACGCCTTTTCGCCCCGCTCAGTGCAGGCGGTGACGGTCGCTTTGCCCTCTGCGTGTCCTGTCACCTTGCCGGTGCCGTCCACCGACGCCACCCGGGAATCGCTGCTGGACCAGATGACAAAAAAGTAATCGTTGGGCGCATAGACGCACAGATACGCCACCGGCGCAGGGGCTTCCTGGTTCAGTTCCAGCGTAAGCTCCGGGGTGTCCAGAGTGATGCCGCTGTCCGGCACCGTCAGCAGCTGCACAGCGGCACTGTGCACCGGCGGCACAGCCATGCCCACCGCCGCAAGGACACACAGGGTGCACAGCAGGATGCGGAACTTCTGCTTCATGGAACATGCCTCCCGTCCGTTGTTTTGTGTAATCTTCTTATCTCCGTATTATTTTACACGTCCTGCAAATCCGGGTCAAGTTTTTCCCGGTGCTCTTTGCCGCAGCCTCCAGGATTTTGTCCAGCGTGCCAAAATCCTGCCGAATTTTTTGTGCAAAAAGCCGCCGCATCCGGCGGCAATACCGGATGCGGCGGCAGAAAGACCTTATTGTCCGGGCTTCTCACCCGTGCTGTTTCAGGGCACCCAAAGCAATGCTCAGGGCGCTCCATGCTGCCTGATACACCAGCAGATAGGTCACCGGCAGCTGCCAGATGCTGCCGGAGTAGGTCAGCAGCACCGCAATGAGCACCGAGATGAGCACCGACACCATCTGCACGGTGGTGGCAGCGGTCTCTGCGTTCTGTGCCCGGTCTGCCGCCTGCAAGCCGCCGGTAAGGCTGGCAAAGCCCTTGGCGTGGTACATGCAGCAGACATCCTGGGTGTCGGCGGCGTTATCCACTGCGGCACACTGGTCCTGATCCAGCAGGACCACCATGCCCTCCGGCAGGCGGTATGCCTCGGTGATGTGCTGTGCGGTAAGGCTGGGGTCCTGACAGCTCACCAGCAGACGGATGTTCTCCCTCTGCAATGCCGCCAGTCCCCTTGCCACGTTCCGCCCGCCCACATAGCGCAGCACGAACATGGCATGAAGGTTACCGGATACCGCCAGATACAGGATCTGCAGCGTCCCATCTTTGGAGTGCTCCTTCTCGTACTCCTGCTCCGGCAGCACCACACCTTCCTGCTCCATGTAGCGGCGATTGCCGATGAGGATCCGGTTGTTGTCGCACCATGCGGTAAAGCCCAGCCCCCGGTGGACCTCCAGATCCTTCACCGGGAACAGGATATCGGTGCGGTCCTCCACGATCTGGCGGAACAGTCCCCGCAGGGTCTCGCAGCTCTGGTTCAGCACGCTGGCGGCGTAGAGGATGGCACGGTCGATGCGTCCGCCCTTGAAGATGCGGATATCCTCCAGCATCACGCCGTCCCCGGTAAACAGGTCGTCTGCATCCACCTGAATGGTGTCGATGCCTCCCAGTTCCTGAATGGCTGCCCAGCCGGGCACCACAGCCCCTACCGCAGCGGCAGCACGCTGCAGCCGCAGAGAGGTAAGTCCGGCGATGAGGGTGGAGGACAGGGGCGCACCCATGCACAGCACCGCTGTCATTGCCGCCACCGCCTTGTTGGCGTCGCCCTTCAGCAGGCAGACCACCCCGCTGAGCACCGCCACTGCAAGGAGGATGTAGCTGTTTTTCCGGGCGCGGCGCTCGCTGGCACGCTCTCCCAGACTCTGCTCCACAAAGTCATCCTCTGCCTTCTGGGGATGGCTCAGCAGCACCCACGGGTCCTTCTGTTCCAGATCCTTTGCCAGCGCACGGATCAGGTCCTTGTCCTTTGCCCGGCAGGCACCCTGCAGTTCCGGGTCCTCAAGGGCAAACTCGTAGCCGTCTTTCACAGCGGCAAGCAGGATGCGGCTGCCCAGCAGCGCCAGAAACAATCCCAGCGCCGCCACTCCGGTGAGCATGGACATCCCCCCGGTGGCACGGTAGGCGTTGGCATTCAGCAGTGCCACCACCGCCTGCAGCAGTGCTGCCACCGCCGCAAGGGCAGGCATGGTCTCCGCCGAGGGACGTTCCCGCAGACCGGACAAGCCGTCCCGCACCACAGGGTAGCCCACCACCAGCGCCGCCGCATACAGCAGCAGGTTGGCGGCATAAAAGGCTGCCGGGGCGGCGTCCGGGTCCAGCGCTGCCATGGCAGGCAGCAGCCGGTCTCCCACCAGCCCGAAATGCAGCAGCACCACCCCAAGAACTCCTGCCAGCACGCACCGCAGCGTCAGCTCTGCGCTCATGCGATGCAGCCGGTCCCCGGTGGATTCCGGCTCCTCCGGCTCTTCTGCCGGCAAAGCGTCCTCCGCCTCGGTCTGCAGCGGGGGCTGGACATCCTGCTCCGGGGCATCCCCGGCAGGCAGAGCGGTCTCTCCGGCGGCTTCCGGTTCCCCGGGCAGCTGCACCGCCGGTTCTTCGGCGTCCCCGGTCTCTTCTCCCAGAGGCACCAGCGGCAGACTCAGGGTATCTTCTTTTTTCTTCGGCGGTTCCGGTTGGGACGGCTCCGGCTGTTTTTCGTCCTCACCCACCCCGAACATCTGGAACACGGATCTCTTTTTGGGTTCCTTCTTCTGGGACGCCGCAAAGATCACTTCCGGCATTGCCGGTGCCGGGGTCTTTTCCGGCTCCGGGTCAACTGCCGGCAGGGTCTTTTCCGGCTTCGTCGGCTCGGCGCACCGGGGGCGGCTCATGCCCTTCAGCATCTCCTTGAACTGCTCCAGTTCCTGCTGCTCCTGCTGTTCCTGGGGCAGCAGTACCTGCGGAGCAGCGGCTTTCCGCTTAGATTCCGGCTTTTTCTCCGGCTTCTTTTCCGGGGCGGCGGGCTTTGCCTTCACCACCGGGGTCCGGGGCTTTTCTGGCTCCAGGTCAGGCACCGGCACAGGATGCACCGCCGTATCCGGGTCAGGTACCGGCACAGGGCGCACTGCCGTGTCCGGGTCAGGCACACACCGTACCTCCGGTCTCCGGGGAGGCAGCATTTCCGGCGGCAGCACCGGCGTTTCTGCCGTCGGCTCTGCCGGTTTTTCCGGCTCCGGCGGACACAGGGGCAGGTCCGGCACAGGGTCTGCAGTGCGCAGCACCAAGTCCAGATCCGACTGCTTCTCCGGCTTTGCATCCGCTCCCAGCAGGATCTCACCGGTGGGGATCTCCAGCCCCGGTTCTTCCTGCGGCTCTTCCTTTGCCTTGCCGTGTCCCAGCAGCCGTCCCAGAACCCCCCGGGACTTTTCCTTTTTTTCCTCATCCCGGCGGGTCATCTCTGCCGGCACATCCACCACACTGGTGCTGAAAAAGTTGCGGAAACGTTCCTCCTGAGCAGCGCTTTCTCTCTTCGATGCGCTGTCCCGGTCATCATTTTTCTTTGGCATCCCTGTCGTCCCTCCTGCTCACATTCTGGAGTTGTACAGCGTTACACGTTCTGGGCTGCACGCTGGGACTGGATCTCGTACAGGATGATGCCGGCTGCCACCGATACATTGTAGCTGTCCACACCGGTGCCCTGTGCTGCCATATCCAGCCGCACCACGCCGTCACACAGCTTTTTTACCAGCTGAGAAACGCCGCTGCCCTCACTGCCCAGCACAAGGGCAATGGGACCGGTAAGGTTGTTCTTCCGCAGGGGCACGCCGTCCATGTCGGCGCAGTAAACGAACACCCCCTGCTCCTTCAGGCGGCGGATGGTCTCCCCGATGTTTGCCACCCTTGCCACCGGCAGCCGCTCGGCGGCACCGGCACTGGACTTGATGACAGTAGGGGTCACCGATGCTCCGCCCCGCTTGGGGATAACGATGCCGTGGGCGCCGCACAGCAGGGCACTGCGCATGACCGCACCCAGATTGTGGGGGTCCTCAATGCCATCGCTGAGCACCAAGAAGGGTGCTTCCCCCTTTGCCTTGGCGGCAGCAAGCAGGTCCTCCACGGTGGCATATTCGATCTCGCTGGCAAATGCTGCCACACCCTGATGGCTCTCGGTGCCGGTCATGAGCCGCAGCTTATTGGGGTTCACCCGCTTCACCGCAGCGCCTGCCTCCTTGGCAAGGGCGGTATAGTACGCCGCCACCGGCGGTGCCATGTTCTCGGCAATAAGCACCGTATCCACACCAGAACCGCTCTTCAGCAGCTCGGTCACCGGGTTTTTGCCGTAGACAAGGCTCTCGTTTTTCGGCTGTTCCTCTGCATTGCGGCGGGGACGGCGGGGCTGATTCTTCTCTTCCATGGTTCTTACTCCTTCCGTTCTATCCGGGGCTGTGCCCTGCTGTGCGGCACCCACCCCCAGGGGCATGGCTGCAGTTCCCATACTGCCGCCGCGCCCCGATGATCTTCGTTTATGATAATCCAAAGTAAAGTATAACATAAGCCGCCCTGCAATACCAGCAAAATGAAAGGATTTGTCTTTCCTCTCCAAATTTTTTCGCATCCCGTCTCCCTGCTTCTTTCTCTCCGGAATTTTTGCAGAAATGTCTTGTCATCTGCGCTCCGCAGCCCCTGTTTGCTGCCGGTTTTTCCGCCGTTTTGCCGAGGCAGAAAGTTTTCCACAAACCGGCGCTATACACTGCGTAAAAGGCTTTGATTTTTTCCACATGTTGAAAACCCTGTGGAGAAAGTTAAAAAGTCCAGCTCCAAAGCCTGTTTTGCCCGTGGAATTCCACAGTTTCCACCGGGTTTTCAACAATCCACCTCCCCTCGATTTTACTTTCTCCTTACAATTTGTAATTTTCAAGACGGAATTATGACAATTTTTCCGCTCAGATACCGGCGCATTTTGCAATATCCTCCAATATCATTTTGACGAATGTGAATAACTGTTGAAAAGCGCCGTCTTTCTCTTCGCAGCGGATGTTGCGCTGTGCCATGATAATTGTTGCATCCGGTCCCTCCCGTTTCCCTGCGCCGGTCCCCGGCAGCATCCCCGCCGCCGTACAAGTGGGCGGTCCGGAGAGAAAAACCGCCCATTTGGATTGATTTTACCGGTTTTTTGGGGTATACTAGCACTGCAAGGTTTGTTAAACCATGCACAAATCGGGCATGGACAAACCGGTAACCCCAATGAATCTGTGGAGGTAATGAATAATGTTGGTAAATGCAACCGAAATGCTGATCAAGGCTCGTGACGGTCACTACGGTGTCCCTCAGTTCAACATCAACAACCTGGAGTGGACCAAGGCTGTCCTGACTGCTTGTGAGGAAATGAAGAGCCCCGTCATCCTGGGCGTGTCCGAGGGTGCAGGCAAGTACATGACCGGTTTCAAAACCGTTGCTGCCATGGTCAGCGCCATGGTGGATTCCATGGGCATCACCGTTCCCGTTGCTCTGCATCTGGACCACGGCACCTACGAGGGCTGCAAGGCTTGCGTTGAGGCAGGCTTCTCTTCCATCATGTTCGATGGCAGCCACTACTCCATCGAGGAGAATGTGGAAAAGACCAAGGAGCTGGTTGCTCTGGCACACGCTCACGGCATGAGCATCGAGGCCGAGGTGGGTTCCATCGGCGGCGTCGAGGACGGCGTTGTGGGCAACGGCGAGATCGCAGACCCCGAGGAGTGCGCAAAGATCACCGCTCTGGGCATCGACTTCCTGGCTGCCGGCATCGGCAACATCCACGGCGTCTACCCCGCAAACTGGAAGGGTCTGGACTTCGAGGCTCTGGACCGCATCCACAAGGCAACCAACAACATTCCTCTGGTGCTCCACGGCGGCACCGGCATCCCCGACGAGATGATCGCAAAGGCAATCAGCCTGGGCGTCTCCAAGATCAACATCAACACCGAGTGCCAGCTGGTGTTTGCTGAGGCTACCCGTAAGTACATCGAAGAGGGCAAGGATCAGCAGGGCAAGGGCTTTGACCCCCGCAAGCTGCTGGCTCCCGGCGCAAAGGCAATCGAGGCAAAGTGCAAGGAGAAGATCGAGCTGTTCGGCTGCGCAGGCAAGGGCTAAGCAGAAGCTCGTATCCTGACCGATACACCACCCAATAACCTATGCGACCCCGCCGCACTGTTATGCACAGTGCAGCGGGGTCGCTTTTTATTCTGAAATTCGGTAATGACCCACGATGTCGTTTCGTTCTTCCAGAATATCCTGTTCGTAAGACGTCTGCCATGGGTCATTGTGGTGGATGATATAAGGCACTCCGTCTTTATTCCGCCGGTCGGACACGATGCCGATGTGGCTTTCAAAAAGCACAATATCGCCGCCCTGCCATTCTTCTATTTCCGAGATATCTGTGGTCAGGGCAGCTGCTGTGTGTGAAAAAAACACCTTCAGGTTCCGTACCCGCCGGAAATCTATGTTTGCATCCGGCTCCACCACCCTATAATCCTGTGGCTGTGCCCGGATATCTGCGTCCACAAGCACCTGCAGATCATATCCGGCATTTTTCAGCGCATAAGCAACCACATCGGTGCAAACTCCATAGCCATCGTCAGGATAACCAGTCTCATAATAGCGGCTTTTATATTTTGGATGGGTGCTCACATAGGTCAGTGCACCGTTCAGAATATCCAGTTGGTCATCTACACCGTCATCATCCCGATCCACGCTGCTATGAAACTGCGGTATCCTGCCCTGAAAGTCGTCCTCCAGTCGGGACGCCGATGTGCGCTGGTAATGTGTCTGCACATAAAATATGCTGCTGCACAACAATAAAAGTGCCAGCACCGCTGTATAAAGCCTTGCTGTACCTTTGCGGTTCCTGTCCAAACGCATATTCTCACCCTTTCCTGCTTTGAGGATACCAGCTTTTTCCCCGTTCTGCAACCCCTTGGCATACACGGCGCAACAAAAAAGCCCTGAGACATACATCTCAGAGCTTTCTGCTCAAGTCGGCGACTACCTATTTTCACAAGCCGTTTCCAGCTAACTATCTTCGGCACAAGTGAGCTTAACTTCTGTGTTCGGAATGGGAACAGGTGGGACCTCACCGTCATCGACACCGACCGA
>Ga0129313_1000431_pt1 | contig 36436 bp, 29 predicted proteins | sample O1105metagenome_FD_94436 | JGI IMG/M metagenome (GOLD analysis project Ga0129313, IMG submission 94436) | Orangutan group fecal microbial communities from fecal samples from Wisconsin, USA - O1105 metagenome | ecosystem: Host-associated > Mammals > Digestive system > Large intestine > Fecal...
AACGAGGGAAAGAACCAAAGAGACTAGGGCAAGGGAGCTAGGCGCCCCCTCTCCCTATCTCTTAGGTTCTCTCCCTCGTGCTCCCTCTTTCCTTACTCACACCCCCACTCCGCCTGGGGTGTTAGCTAAACTCGTAAAACTACCTGCACATTGTATATCCTGTCAATGCAGGGACGCTTAACGCTACATGTCCGCAGGTTAGTACATATATCTCAGGTTAGTGGCGTTTTTTTGAAGGGTAAATGTCAGTGCAGTTGCACTGATACACTCACTAAAATATTAATGCCTTGTCGATACGGGAAGTGTTTTAAGCGGTGTTGGCAATATATTCAACTGTGTGACTTTTTAATAACAATCAGTTTTTCGACAGTCTGAAGGCACCACTTAGGCGGTGCCTTTAGTTTGTCGGAAAGTATGTTTTCTGCGGCGCTGCTTTGGCATAGCGTTAAAGCACAAGGGATATACCGAAACCGCCATTAGTTCTGCTTTCTTTATACGACAAGCGGCTTTGGTGCCGATAAGCAAAAAAACTATTCGCAGAGCCGATCCGATGGCTCTGCGAATAGTTATATTATAAGTCTGATAAATTATGCGGTTTCTGATAATCTTCTTACAGTGTTCCGATTATTATCCCATTCTTCCTGTACCGTTGCAGTATTTGCACCTTCTGCTTCCTTTACAGCCCTGGCATACTACCCAGCCGTCGCCGCCCTGACCGTATGTTGCATATGACATACCTCCTCTGCCGTGACACACCTGGCATATGCCGTTTCCGTGGCAGACAGTACATTTATTGCTTATGATGGGTATTTGATTATTAACCGAAGGCGAATCGGTCACGGCAGGCTGTACGGACGTTGTATCGCCGCCTGTCGACTTAGAGCCGTCAACGGCATATCCTCTGCCTTCAAACGTGAACTCTTCTTTATCATACGAAATTGCCGCACTTATAGTAAATTCAGCCGTATCGCCGCTGAGCTTCACCGGTGTAAATACCAGCGACACAAACATTTCCGGGTTATCCTTAGTATTGTAGATATTGGTTACTCCGTCCTCTATGACGTAATATTCACCATAACAATTATCCAGCGTCAATACCGATTTATCGTACTTCTTACCCTCGCTGAGATACGAATCGGGTATCATTGCAGAAACCGCATATCCGTCTGTGGTTGTATCTTCCATTGTTGAAATGCTGAAAAGATTTACTCCGTCTGAGTGATAGAAGAATGCATTTCCGCTTGTGATCTCGCTTCCGCTGCGTTTAATTTCCGATGTTCCTGCCTCAAGAGCTGTTGATCCATTACCGCCTATAGCGGAACTCACTATCAACACGGTAATTATTACCGAAATGAGCAGTACAGCCGCTCCGACACATATTCCTATTATCAGAGGAGTTTTGCTTTTGCGTGGTGCCTGCGGCACAGCAAACTGCTGATAAGGTGCCGTGTACGGTGCAGATGTTCCGACAGGAACTGTCTGGGGAGCAGGCTGTGCCTGTTCGGGCGTTGCGGCAGGAACTGTCCGGGGTGCAGGCTGTGCCTGTTCGGGTGTTGCGGTAGGAACTGTCCGGGGTGCAGGCTGTGCCTGTTCGGGTGTTGCGGTAGAAACTGTCTGAGGTGCAGGCTGTGCCTGTTCAACTGTTATCTGCCTTGCTCCGCAACTGTCGCAGAACTCGGCATCCGGCAACAGTTTTCGTCCGCATTTCTGACAGAATTTAAAGCCCTGTGAATTGCTATCCATAATTATCTCTCCTTTGCAATAATGAAATATCTTCTATTTACTGCTATACTATTTATTATATCGGCAGTTTTTACGAAATATTAAGCATTATATGACAAAGATAAGGCCCGTCAGGTGCTGACGGGCGTATTCAGATATTCCTGATATCCGGCTTTTCCTCTTCCTTTTCTTCCATTGTGATAATTATAAAAGCCATAGTCATAAACACAGCACATATCATCACAGCCCACTGATTTATTGCTGTCACACACAAATCGCCTGCGACAGCGCCGATGGCGAACATTGCATTTATGCTGAAAAGAAGCAAGCCTTTTCTCAGATCGTCCCTGTTTTTATGAGCGACATATTCGCATATGGATGAAGCCGCTGTTCTCATATTGCCTATACACATTGTGGTGGCGCAGGCGTAGCTCTGCGGATATGCGCCTCTTATGCTTATCTTTCTGAATGCCTCTACCTGTGCGCCGCAGGCAAGAGAAATAATACAGTTGCAAAGGATATTAAACTCATACGGTATAAATGCCGCCGCAAAGAGTGCCGCCGCCTCGAACAGAATAACTATCTGCCGTCTGTGGAGAGCTCTGCCCTTGAAGATATGATGCACCGTCTGTGCAAGCACAACACCTGCTATAAATGCCATTACGGGAGCAAAATATCTGAGGGCAACAGCAAAATTGCCTTTTGCCAGATTCACCGCCATAAGAAGAATATTTCCCGTCTGGGCGTTGGCGAATACCTCTCCCCTGCACATATAGGAATATGCGTCCATAAATCCTCCGGACATTGCAAGAATGTATACAAGCACCATAGAATTTTCGCAGACGCTGATTTTCTTTTTCATAACATCACCGATAGTAATTGTAGCACATCGCCGCATATCTTTCTATTGTTAAAAACAACAAAAATTATCATAGGCATTAAGGGTGAAATGTAAAAAAGTTAACGGGCTGCCTGAAGCAGCCCGTTAAATTATCGTCAATTGAGTTTATTGCCGCAATTCTGGCAGAATGACGCACCCGGAGTTACCGGAGTGCCACAATTGCCACAGAATGCCGGTGAAGCCTGCTGTACGGGAGCCGCTTGTGCCACAGCCGCCTGAACAGGAACTTCTGTGTTTGTATCCGCCTGCGGCACTTCCTGTGAAACAGGCTGATATTGTGCGTTGTCCTGCGGTATATCCTGTGAAACAGGCTGATACTGCGTATTATCCTGCGGTACTTCCTGCTGAACAGGCTGATATGGTGTGTTGTCCTGCGGAGCTTCCTGCTGAACAGGCTGATATGGTGTGTTGTCCTGCGGAGCTTCCTGCTGAACAGGCTGATATGGTGTGTTGTCCTGCGGAGCTTCCTGCGGAACAGGCTGATATGGTGTGTTGTCCTGCGGTACTTCCTGCGGAACAGGCTGATATGGTGTGTTGTCCTGCGGTACTTCCTGCTGAACAGGCTGATATTGTGTGTTATCCTGCGGTATATCCTGTGAAACAGGCTGATATTGTGCGTTGTCCTGCGGCGCTTCCTGCTGAACAGGCTGATATGGTGTGTTGTCCTGCGGAGCTTCCTGCTGAATAGGCTGATATGGTGCGTTGTCCTGCGGTACTTCCTGCTGAACAGGCTGATATGGTGTGTTGTCCTGCGGAGCTTCCTGCTGAACAGGCTGATATGGTGTGTTGTCCTGCGGAACAGGCTGATATGGTGTGTTGTCCTGCGGAGCTTCCTGTGAAACAGGCTGATATTGTGTGTTATCCTGCGGAGCTTCCTGCTGAACAGGCTGATACTGTGCGTTGTCCTGCGGAGCTTCCTGCTGAACAGGCTGATACTGTGCATTGTCCTGCGGTATATTCTGCGGAGCTTCCTGCGGAATGGGCTGCTGATACTGCCGGGGATAGCCCTGCGGAACATTCTGCTGATACTGCTGGGGGTAGCCCTGCGGAATATTCTGCTGATACTGCTGAGGATAGCCCTGCGGAACATTCTGCTGATACTGCTGAGGATAGCCCTGCGGAATATTCGGCTGATACTGCTGAGGGTAGCCCTGCGGAATATTCGGCTGACCGTAAGGCTGATAAGGGTTATACTGAGGTGCTCCCGCAGGTGCGGCTGCGCCTCTTATAAGACCGTTTGCGGCGTTGAATTTTCCTCTTGCTATACAGCTTACGATAAATGCCGCCAGTCCGAGCAAGCCTGCCGTAACAAAATATAAGGCATAAAACAGTATGGGTGTGCCGATATTTGCATCGGCTCCGAAAACTGCCTCGAGCGGCATACCGAATCTTGTAGGAACTATCAAAAATCCGAGCACTGCATTCATGAATTCGTCAGCCGAATCAAAGAAACCGTCCGACGCCATATTAAACAACAATGTAATGATAAGGAATGCCAAAATGAGTAATATGCCGATGATAAAATCAATGACAGAAATCACCTGTGCGGCTGTTTTTGCTCCTCTTGCCTTTCCTTTTATGTAAAACGGCGCAAGAATAAAGCAAGCTATTGACGATAAAGCCACCACAATGGCAACTATGAATAAAATTGTCGGAAATGTCATATGTTCCGAAAACATTTTTTCAATGTAGCCGGTCAGCTCTTGTGCGTTCTGTGATCCAAACTCCATAATTTTCCTCCTTAATGACGGATAACTGTATTTCCCGTAAATTGTTTTTCACATTAAATGTGATTTACAATACCATTTTAACACAGTTGATAACTCAAGTCAACACAAAATATATTGCCTTTTGGAGCTTAATGTGATATACTGTTTTTATATAAGCCGTCACACAGGCTGTCGGCTTACAGATAAATGTACTTAATGAAAAACAAACAGAATATGATTATTAGTATTACAGAGCAGCAGGGCTGCTCATCCGATTAAAGAAAGGCGGAACAAGATCATGTGTGGAATAGTAGGATATGTCGGTGCAAAAGAATGCACCGCAATACTTGTAAACTCACTTACAAAGCTGGAATACAGAGGTTATGACTCGGCAGGTATAGCCGTGTTTGAGGGCGACAGGATAAAAACCGTCAAGGCAAAGGGCAAGCTCAAGGAAGGGCTTATCAAAAAGCTCGAGAACGAGCCTCATTTCACAGCTACGGCAGGTATAGGACATACACGCTGGGCAACGCACGGCGAGCCGAGCGACATTAACTCTCACCCGATAGGAAACGGCAGAGTATCAATCGTTCACAACGGTATAATCGAAAACTACCGCAAGCTGAAGGAATTTCTTATATCTAAGGGATACGGCTTTGAGAGCCAGACCGATACCGAGGCTGTGGCAAAGTTGCTCGACTACAACTATGACGGCGACCCTATTGATACAATAATCAGGACGATTGCCGATATAGAGGGAGCATATTCGCTCGGCATAATGTTCAGGGAGCATAAGAACCGCATATTTGCGGCAAGAAAAGAAAGTCCTCTGATAGTCGGCAAGGGAAAGGGCGAAATGTTTATTGCGTCCGATGTTACCGCTATAATCGAATATACAAGAGAATACTATCTGCTTGAGCCGGGAGAGGTTGCGGATATAACAGCCGACGGCGTTACGTTCTATGATATGCACAAGAATGTCATAGAAAAGGAATTACAGGTTGCTACCTGGGATGTTTCGGCGGCTGAAAAGGGCGGTTACGCTCATTTTATGCTCAAGGAGATATGCGAACAGCCCGACGCACTCAAAAAGACGATAAATCCCCGTATCAAGAACGGCTTACCCGACTTTTCAGAATGCGGTCTTACCGATGAAAAGTTGAGGAGCTATCACCATATCTATATAGTAGGCTGCGGCTCTGCAATGCACGCAGGCATGGTAGGAAAGTATGTTATCGAAAAGCTGGCACGCACTCCCGTTGTTGTGGATATTGCTTCGGAATTCCGCTACCGTGATCCTCTGCTTGCGCCGGACGATCTTGTAGTTATTATCTCGCAGTCGGGCGAAACCGCAGATACGCTTGCCGCTCTGAAGCTGGCAAATTCAATAGGCGCAGACACGCTTGCGATAGTAAACGTAGTTGGCTCATCAATAGCAAGAGAAGCAAAGATGGTAATGTATACCCTTGCGGGACCTGAAATATCGGTATGCTCCACAAAGGCATATATGGTACAGGCGGCGTTTATGTATCTGCTTGCTTTCCGTGTTGCATATGCAAGAAATGCGATTGACGAAGAACAGTGCAGACAGCTTATATCGGAGCTTTCACAGATTCCCTCAAAGGTACAGAAGTGCGTTGACGATCAGACGCAGTACCAGAAGGTAGCGTCCAAGCTGATAAGCGCAGACAGCCTGCTGTATATAGGCAGAGGTCTTGACTATGCGCTCAGTATGGAGGGCAGTCTTAAGCTGAAGGAAATTTCCTATATCCACTCGGAAAGCTATGCCGCAGGTGAGCTGAAGCACGGCACTATCTCCCTTATCGAAGACGGTATGCCGGTCATCGCAGTTGCCACACAGCACGATCTTTACGAAAAAACGATGAGCAATATAAAGGAAGTAAAGACAAGAGGCGCTACTGTTGTAATGGTGTGCAGTGAGGATATGAAGTTTGACGGGAACGATGTCGATTATCCCGTTATGCTCCCTCTTGCAAGGGATCTTCTTATGCCGCTTGTCGCTGTAGTACCGTTACAGCTTATCGCATATTATACTGCGGCGCTCAAAAACTTTGATGTTGACCATCCGAGAAACCTTGCAAAATCGGTAACGGTCGAATAATCACGGAAAAGGAATGTTCAAATGTACGATATAACAGGCGCAGTTTCTCTGTGGGATCATCTGGCTGAAACCTCAAAGCCGATAATAATATACGGTATGGGTGACGGCGCACAGAAAATACTCGATGTATGCTCCTTGAAGAATGTAAAAATATCGGGATTCATGGCGAGCGACGACTTCGTGAGAGGTCACAGCTTTGCAGGGTTTGAGGTGAAAAAACTGTCCGATATTGAACGGCAGTTCGGTGACTGTATCATACTCGTTGCTTTCGGCACTCATATTGACGAGGTGATACAGCGTATCATTGCCATTTCGGACAGGCACGAATTATACGCTCCCGATGTTCCGGTAATAGGCGGAGGATTATTCACAAAAGAATATGCCGAGGAGCATAGAGCCGAGCTTGAAAGAGTTTACTCGATGCTTGCGGACGAGAAATCAAAACAGGTTTTCGACGGCTGGCTTGAATATCGTATAACAGGAAGGATACAGCCGCTTTTACGCAATCAGACGGATAAAGCGGAAGGATATGAGATACTTTCGCTCGGCGGCAACGAAACCTATGCGGATCTCGGCGCTTACAACGGCGACACGATAACCGAGTTTCTGAAAGTGACAGGCGGACAGTTCAACAAGATTTTTGCGATGGAGCCTGACGGGAAGAATTACGCAAAGATGAAACGCATACACTACAAGCTGAGCCCTTATGACTTCAGAACGGTGAATGCGGGTGCGTGGAGCTGTGATACGGTCTGCGAGTTCATATCAAAGGGCGGAAGAAATTCATCACTTATCCCATACGAAAAAGGCAAGCCTGTCAATCCCGCAAGAATAAAAGAAATAGAAATGCGAAGCCTTGACAGCTTTGTAAAGGACGAGCGTATAACCTATATAAAATATGATGTTGAGGGCAGTGAGAGCGAGGCTCTTGACGGCAGTAAGACGGTAATAAAGCGTGACAAGCCGAAGCTGCTCGTTTCGCTCTATCATCGCACTGAAGATATGTTTGCCCTGCCCATAAAGGTAACGGAACTGAATCCGTCATACAAGCTGTATTTAAGGCAACACCCGTATATTCCTGCGTGGGATATGAATCTTTACTGCATATAAAACTATGTCTGAAAGGGAAATGAATGAAAAAAATCGTACTTGTTATCCTGCTTGTGCTTGTTACCGCAGGAATAGGGCTTTTGCTGTATATGCTGCTTACACGCACAACTCCTGTGTACGCAGGCAGCAACAGAGAAATTATAAGCGACGGCTCAAGCTTTGCCGTTTCTGCAAGCTATTATTCGGGGCTTGACAAGGCAGAGGTCGACACTGCCCTGCTTGATGTGCAGGACGGCGTTGAGGGCGCATTGACGGCTTATGACGCAATTCTTGCAAAGGGAACGCCCGTGTTCCATCCCACCTTCAATATAGCCTTATCGGACTACGGAACGGGTTATTTTGCCGTGCAGGGATATGCGGAGGATATACCGCTCGATAATCAGAAGCAGGTAGGCTTCTACTGTGCCGACCTTACGCTAAATATATATACGGACGGAAACTCAAAGATAATATCTCTGCGGAACATAATGCCCACAGAACTTACCCGCCGGAACGTAACACTTCCTGTAATATATGACGATGCGTTATCCGCAACCGCTCTTCTCAGCGACAGCACGGATTTCGATATGAGCCTTGCTTTTCTTGACGGCAAGACAAGCACTACGCTTACTTTTGAATGGACGTATAATGTACGCTGCAGTGTTCCGCTGAACCTATCGGGGCTTGACGAGCAGACAGTGAGCGCCGACATTACATTCACAAACAACAACGGTGTTGTGACAGCCGCATTTGCCGGTTAATGCAAAAATCAAAATTACGAGTTGCACAGATTAAACATTTAATGGATATTTTATAGTTGCTAATCGCCATAATTATGTTTCTGTGCAACGTTTTTTTGACGAAATTGCATAATTCTCTGCAAGAAAACGAAAAAACGCTTGCAAAACGGCTTTATTTGCATTATAATTAAAACATGGGTGCAGTGAAGAACTGCGTTAAAATTCTTTATTATAAGGAGTTTGCGATAATGGAAAAGAATGAACTGATAAAGCTGAATGAAGAAGCTAAAAAGCAGTATGACGAGCTTTGCAAGCAGGGTCTGAAGCTGGATATGTCAAGAGGCAAGCCCTCTCCCGCACAGCTTGATCTATCGCTTGATATGCTGACACATTGCCTTGACGGTGATTATATGTCGGAAACCGGTGTTGACTGCCGTAACTACGGTGTGCTTGACGGTATAGAAGAAGCAAAAAGACTTTGTATGCCTATGCTCGGTGTTGCTCACGATGAAATAATCATCGGCGGTAACTCAAGCCTTCAGCTTATGTACGATACAATGGCAAGAGCGATGCTCCTCGGCGTTCTCGGCGGCGATAAGCCCTGGGGAAAGAACGAGAAGGTTAAGTTCCTCTGCCCCGCTCCCGGTTATGACAGACATTTTGCTATCTGCCAGAGCCTCGGCATTGAGATGATCACAGTACCTTATACCCCCGACGGTCCCGATATGGACGTTGTTGAAAAGCTGGTAAGCGAAGATGAGCTTATCAAGGGTATCTGGTGCGTACCTATGTACAGCAATCCCGAAGGCATCACCTGCTCGGACGAAACGGTAAAGCGTTTTGCTAACCTTTCGCCTAAAGCAAAGGACTTCAGAATTTTCTGGGATAACGCTTACTGCGTTCATCACCTTACAGATACTCCCGACACTCTGCTGAACCTTCTTGAAGAAGCTAAAAAGACAGGCAAGCAGGATATGGTATTTATGTTTGCGTCCACATCGAAGATCTCATTCCCCGGCGGCGGTCTTGCATTCATCGGTGCGAGTGCGGAAAACATCAAGTTTATCAAGAGCCAGATGACATTCCAGACTATCGGCTACGATAAGCTCAACCAGTTAAGACACGCTCGTTTCTTCAAGGATTTTGACGGCATAAAGGAGCATATGAAGAAGCACAGAGCTATAATCGAGCCTAAATTCAAGATCGTTCTTGATATGCTCGACAAGGAGATCGCTCCCACAGGCTTCGGCTCATGGCACAAGCCCAACGGCGGTTATTTCATCTCATTCAACGGTCTTGACGGCACAGCAAAGCGTACTGTTGAGCTTTGCAAGCAGGCAGGAGTTGTTCTGACAGGCGCAGGTGCGACTTATCCTTACGGCAAGGATCCTCACGACAACAATATCCGTATTGCTCCGACATATCCTACCGAGGCAGAGCTTGCAAAGGCTATGGAAGTATTCTGCGTTGCGGTAAAGATTGCGGCTACCGAATCGCTTTTAAAGTGATTTCTCTTTCATAATGTTGACGAAACATTAAAATCGTGTTATAATAATAGGGCTGATTTACGTCAGCCCTTTATATTTACGCCTGTAGCTCAGTTGGATAGAGCAATAGCCTCCGACGCTATGTGTCGTGCGTTCGAATCGCATCAGGCGTGCCAAAAAAACTGCACCACAATCAACCATATTTGATTGCGGTGCTTGTTTTTTGTTGTCAGCCTTGCGAGGAGAACGCACAGGTGCGTCTCGAATCGCATCAGGCGTGCCAAAAAACTGCACCACAATCAACCGTATTTGATTGCGGTGCTTGTTTTTTGTTGCCAGTCTTGCGAGGAGAACGCACAAAATTATAAATTTACTTAATAAAATAAGGGCAACGTCAGCAACGCTACCCTTACAAAAATATCATTAATATTATACTCGTTTTATTTGAAATTGTCCGCAACAAATACACAGCGTTATTCTAATTTCAAGATATTTGTCCTTTTTATTGTACACTGTCTATGCTACAATAACAACATAAACAAAGTCCTTGCGAAAGGAGCGATATTATGTTTGACTGGAACCATAACGGAAAGCACGACTTATCCGACGACTTGTTCACCATCGGGCTTGTTCAGCACATGATTGATGAAAGCAAGGAAGATAAAAAGCCGCCTGTGCAGAATAATCGCAGGGGGATTTATCGTCACTATGACAATACCGATACACGCAGTGAAGCGGTAAAATGCTTGTGGATACTTTTCGGAATTGCTATTTTAATCGGCGGTGTTGCTCTGACGGTTTGTTTTATTGAAAATCAGTTCTTGGTAATTCTCGCTCTGCTCGTTACATTGATAGTAGGCTTTATCGTAGCGTCGCAAGGCAACGACAAAGACGATTAGCATAAAGTAACAACCCGCAGGAGTTTTATCTTCCTGTGGGCTGATTTTTGTTTAGATTTATATGCTTGCCGTTTCTGCGGTTACGGCTGTATTTGATGTGTTTGCGGAGCAGACGGGGCAGATGTTTGCGGTTTCGCCTGCAATGAATTTCATCGCCTTGTCGGTACTCCAGAAGAAACGCTCCTCGCCGTAGGTTTCAATAAGGCCGCAACGGTGGAACATTTCGTCAACGGCAGGCTGTACGCACGAGAAGTATATTTCTATCTTCCTTGCGGAAAGGCTGTCGCAAAGCTCCTTCATAGCCTGTACACCGGAAATATCCGCTATAGGCACGCCACGCATCGAGAATATCAGCTTTCCGCCGTCATCGACCTCAAGATGTGACAGCTTCTCTGACAGTTTGTTTGATGTTCCGAAGTAAAGCGGGCCTGTGACATATACGACCTTTGTGCCGCAGAGGTTTCCGTCCTTGTCGGCTATATCTATCTTCGCAGGGTCAACATCCGCAACGTTTACCGTCATATCCGAAACCTTAAGCACGAACATTATGACCGAGAAAAGTATACCGATTATGATTGCGACAGTGAGGTCGAATATAACCGTTGCCGCCATTGTGATAAGATACTGGAACATTGCGGTCTTTATCTTTCTGCCGAAAATGTCCTTTATTACCGCAAACTCGTTCATTCTCCACGCAGTTACGATAAGTACACCTGCAAGCGCCGCCATAGGTATCTTTGACATTACGCCTCCGAGCAGGAACATTGACGCTAAAAGCACCAGCGAATGTATTACACCCGCAATTCTTGTCTGTGCGCCGCTCTTTATGGCAACGCTCGTTCTTGCGATTGCCGCTGTCGCAGGCACACCGCCGAAAAAGGGTATCAGCATATTGCCTATGCCCTGTGCTACAAGTTCCTGATCGCTGTCGAGCTTTTCATTCTTCATTCTGCCTGCGCTCGCTCCGCACAAAAGGCTCTCGATAAGTCCGAGCGCCGCAATACTGATTGCAGGGAATATAAGATTCTTGACTGTATCAAAATCTATCGCCGTAATATCAAGTCGGTCATTAAGCAGAAGCGTCTGCGGTATCTCGCCGACAATGCCGACATTGAAATTGAATATGAAGTTCAGCGCCGTTGCTATTATAATAGACATAAGCGATGACGGAATTATTGCATTGAGTTTTTTGGGGTATATAAGCATAAACACTATAACGCATACGCCGATTGCTATTGCCTCAAAATCCAGTGTCTGAGGCGTGTTGAAGTAGCTTACTATCTTATCTATAGTAGAAGCACCCTCGCACTTAAGTCCCGTAAGGTTATTTATCTGACCGAATGCGATTATTATTGCTATACCCGATGTAAAGCCTGTGATAACGGGTGTGGGTATGAACTGCACCAGACCGCCGAGCTTGAATATTCCGCACAGCAGAAGTATAGCGCCCGACATAAAGCAGGCAATGAACACGCCCTGTATCTGATATGTAGCCACAAGAGAGCAAAGGATAGCCGCCATAGCGCCCGTAGGTCCGGAAATCTGGTATGACGCACCCGAAAGCAGTCCTATTACAACGCCTGCGATAAGTGCGGTGATAAGTCCTGCGGCGGCAGTCGCACCGCTCGATATACCGAATGCAAGCGCAAGCGGAAGTGCCACAGCCGCAACCGTGATACCGGCAAGCACGTCCTTTCCGAATTTTCCTGCATTATAGCCTTTGAATTCTGTCTTTAAACGTTTGAAATAACGCTTTATCATTTCTCTCCCTCTTTCTGTTCCTTTGTCCTGCGGACAAACAGCAACCTCTATATTCTATACCCGAAAGAGAAATTTGTATATATCAAAACTCAACAAAGATTTGTTCACATCGGGTAAATTTTAAGTTGATTTTTTGTTTTGCATAAAGAAAAGCCTTCCGCTGTCATAATGACGGGCGGAAGGCTTCGCCTTTGATGTTTTACTGTGCCGCTTCAAGCAGCTTGTTGTTTACTCTTGTCTGCACCTCAATGTAGTAGGCTTTTTCGGCATCGTTCATATCCGAGCTGTCCCACTTTTCAAAGCTCTGTGAAAGCTCGTTATATTTGCTGATATATGTCGCATAATCTGTGATAAGGCTGAGATCGGTCGGGTTTGCCTGATACTTCTTCATAAAGTCAACGTAATCGTTCATAAAGCTCTCGTAGTTGTCCATAGCCTCTTTGAAATCACTTCTCAGACCACTTACATCGGCTTCTGCCGGCTTGCTTGTTTCGGGGGCATTAGTCGTTTCGGGCTTTGAAGTATCGGATAACTGCTCGCTTTCATCGGATTTTCTGGGAGGATCAACTCTTATAAACATTACACTGTTTCCTTCGTACGACAGATCCAAATGCCACCCATCACTGTTATAAGCGTCAAAACGGGTATCGGATTTGCTGTAATCAACAGTAAATCCCTTGTCTATACAAGCCGATACATACGCATTATAATCCGATTTAGGAGTTTTGCCAAGATACAAGCAGAAGTAGTCATCGTGTTCAAAATTGATTTTACCAAATGTCGATTTCGGCTTCGGAACGAGTTTTCCGGCCTGACCAATAGGAAAAATGATTTCATCCATTTCCATAGGTGCTTTAAGCTGTATAGTTAAATCTTCACTGCCACTGAAATGTGTAAGCTCTATCTGATAACCGTCAGCGTTGAATGCTATGTATCCGGAGTATTCTGTTTTTTCTTCTACCGTAAAGCCTCTGTCCTTGCAGGCTGTGATATAATCTTTGTACTGATTATCGTCTACCGATGAAAATCTTATCCATAATTCTTCTTCGGTATTCTCATATGTATGATCTACCGTTCCCTTTACCTCGGGGATAATATTGCTCAGCACTATTTCATCCGACCACGCTTCATAACTGTTGTTACTGCCGTTGCTGTCGGTACTGCTGTCGGCAGATACCGAGCTATTCACGGTGTTACTGCTTTCCGTCTGAGAAGACGTGCCGTTGCTGTTGCACGCTGTGAGTGATAATGTGCATATAAGTGCCGCCGCTATCGCTATGAAGCGTGTTCTTGATTTTTTTACTGTGACTTTCATAAATACCTCTCATTTCGTATTACTTGTTTTGATGATCCGCCATATTGAACGCTCGGAGTAGTCATATTTCTTAGCGAGTTCAAGAATATTCTTGCCGTTATATTCCCTGATAATTGCCCTGTGCGTGTATTCCTTTGAATACAGGCGGCCGGGGAATGAAATCTGAGTTCCGTGAAACATTTTATGAATTATTCTGGCATTTTCAATTCCGATTTCATTTGCTATTTCACGATAGACCTCATTCAATCCGTTAATCTCGTTTTTCATAAGCTCCGTATCTTGTTCCTTCAGCGTTCTTTCATCCATTGACATAATACCACCTCGCAACAGACATAACAAATGACATTTTCATTGCATCTGGCAGTACGCTGTCAGTTAAAACAGCTCTGATATTGCTTTTCATAATAAAAGCTCCTTTCCGAACAATTCCTGTTCAGAAAAGAGCGTGTTATTTTTGCGAGTTTGTCACTGAAGTTTCTAAAAAACGACCTGCAGGTTTTATCCTGCAGGTCGCATTTTTATTCACTTTTGATATTGCTATGCTCGTGGGTGCTTTCCTTTGCTATCTCCCTGAGCTTCATTCTGTTCTCTTTGGCTATCGTTTCATTGTGAAGCCACATCTTTATAAGTGCTACCGAATAAAGAATACCGGAAAGAAGCATTACACCTATACAGATAAGAATGAGTATGGATGATGCAGGCGAACCCTCCGGGAATACTCCGGGGAAGAACAGTAAAGCCAGCACTGCGATATAGATAATAGCCGTGCAGACCTTGCCGTACCAGCGTGCGCCGTCGAGCTTTGTCTGCTTTGTCTTTAAAAGCACAAGTCCCATAATCGCCATAAAGCCGTCCTTCAAAAGCCATATAGCAAGCAGTATCCACATCAGCGGATAATTTATCGCTATGCAAAGAAACAGCGTTCCCTGCGTCAGCTTATCGGCAAGAGGATCGAGAAATTTGCCGAACTCGGTTATCATATTGCATCGCCGTGCTATCTGTCCGTCAAGGAAATCGGTAATTCCCGACGCTACGACAACTGCGGCGGCAAGATAATACTCTCCGCTTGTGCCTGCGGTTACATATAACCATACAAATATCGGGATAAGCAATATTCGCACAAAGCTCAGTATGTTCGGAATTGAAAATATATCTTTTTTCATCGACTCACCCCTCTTGTTACACTGAAAAAACAAACATAATGCGACTGATTCGGCAGATTAATGCTATAATTATACTACAGAAAACCGAAAAAATCCATATTTGCAAGATAATTTTGTAGGATTAAACGAAACTTGGTAATAAATTCACGGTTTTGTGTGATTTTTGCTTAAACAATTACAACTATTTTTCGTCTGCAAGAATTATTGCCCCGAAATTAGCGAGTAATACACTTTATAAAGCTCCTGCGTTGAATTCTCAAGAAAATAATAGTGTGCTATGTACGGAACAAGAAGTACAAGCAGAAGAACCGACAGTGCAAGAAAATAAACATTTATCGACACCAGTATCAGCGACAACAGGAAGAATATCGCAAAGCTCATCGTTACTATGAGATGGATAAGCCTTTCGTGCTGATAGAAGCCTATCCTTACAAGAAGCTGCTCTGCAAGTGCTTTCTTGTCAACGTCAGGGTCTGCCGCCTGCTGCTTTATATATTCCTTATATTCTTTGATTTCATTTTTCATAAAAACGCCTTCTTTTCGGCTTATTATAATGCGCTGTAGTAATCACGCATTTTTACTGCGAGCCTGTCGCAACGTTCATTTTCGGGGTGTCCTGCGTGGCCTTTTATCCAGCGGAATTTCACATCGTGCGTATCGAGCAGCGGAAGCAGCCGCTCCCACAGATCGACATTAAGTGCAGGGGTATTATCGGATTTTTTCCAGCCTCTGCGTTTCCAGCCGTTGACCCAACCCTTTGTGACAGAATCCACAACATACTTGCTGTCGGTGGTAAGTATCACCTTGCACGGATATTTCAGTGCCGTCAGCGCCTCGATAACTCCGGTGAGCTCCATACGGTTATTGGTGGTATGCTTTTCGCCGCCGCTAAGCTCCTTTTCTTTTCCGTTCCAACGGAGAATCGCACCGTAACCTCCGGGACCCGGATTGCCGCTGCACGCTCCGTCGCTGAATATCTCAACTGTCGTTTCAGGCATTTTTATTTTCCTTTCCGGCTTTTCTTTTTGCCGACATTCTTATAAACACATCTTTCCAGTACCGCTGGAACGCCAGCAGATTATCGGTTATATGCCGTTCAAAGAACGAGGACAGAGCCTCTATAAGAACAGTTGCGCCCATAAGGATTCCTGTCATAACTATCATTTCAAAGCACATAGGCTTAAGGTCGAGCAGGAAATCACGCAATATGAATATATCAGCCGTAAATCCGCCTATCAGGAAAACAAACAGACCGATTTTCCACGGCTTGAAGGGCATACAAACCTTGAACAGTATCACGAATGCCGCAAAACCTATGCATATGGTTGACATTGTTTCGATGCTGTAATCGAAGGTTTCTCTGGGAATTATGTCCATCCAGCTCGAAATATAGCGCATAAGCACTATTCCGACAAAATTGAACGTTATCAGCAGTCCGTGCATTATGGATCTCGGCAGAACGTTTTCTATAAATTCGCCCTTTACACGTTTGAAGTTAGGCTCCATAGCAAGTAAGAACGAGGGTATGCCGTTTGTGAACATATTAATCTGCGTAAGCTGTATTGCCTGAAGGGGATAACCCATAGGCACAAAGCAGAACATAAGCGCCGCTAAAAACGAGTATACAGTTTTGTATAGGAACAGCACGCTTGAACGCTCGATGTTGTTTATAGAGCGTCTGCCCTCGCCTACTATCTTCGGCATTGAAGCAAAATTGCTGTCGAGAAGGACGATGTTGGATACGTTTCGTGCCGCATCGCTTCCGGATTGCATAGCTATTGAGCAGTCGGATTCTTTCAGTGCAAGGACATCGTTTACGCCGTCGCCCGTCATCGCAACGGTATGACCTTTGGCTTTAAGCGCCTTTACAAGCTCCAGCTTCTGATACGGCGTTACACGGCCGAATATCTTATATTTGTCAGCCGCCTCCCACAGTTCTTCGTCGGTTGTTAATGTCGATGCGTCTACGTAATTTTCATAATGCTCAAGCCCTGCACGCTGAGCTACTCCAGAAACGGTAACGGGGCTGTCGCCCGAAATAATTCTTATGTCAACGTCCTGCTCCGCAAAATATTTCAGCGTTGCAGGGGCTTCTTTTCTTATGCAGTCGGTGATTCTTACAAGCGCCACAGGAGTTATATTTTCGGGCAATGCGCCGCCCTCAACTTCTGGAGGCATATTGTCGCTGTGTGCAAACAGCACAACTCTGTATCCGCCCTCAGACAGCGTCTTTATCTGTTCTCTCAGAGCATCTGTCATAGCATCGCCCAGAATAAATTCAGCCGCACCGAGAATATATGTTCCTTTATCCTCAAAAGCCGCAAGACTCCACTTTTTCGCACTTGAGAAATGTATCGCCGTCTTTGCCGACCATTCTCTTTCGGGCAGGAAACCGTCTTTTTTGTATCTGTCCATTACGGCAAGCGCAGTGGGGTTATTATCGCCAAGCGCATATATCATCTCGCAAAGAGCTTTTTCGTGATCGTTGCCGTCAAGAGAGATAACGTCGGATACCTCCATTCTGCCCTCGGTTATCGTACCTGTTTTATCAAGGCAGAGAACGTCAACTCTTGCAAGGGTTTCCACGCAGTACAAATCCTGCGCAAGTGTTTTGTTCGTTGCAAGTCTGATAACGCTTACCGCAAGCACCATACTTGCCATAAGCACAAGACCCTCGGGTATCATGCCGATTATAGCCGACACCGTATTTACAACGGCATCGGTGAACGTGCTGTGTGCAAGAAGCATTTCCTTGCCGAACATCAGAAGTATCATCGGTATAATACATACGGAAATCATCTTCAGTATATAGTTTATGCTTGCGAGCATCTTTGAGTTATTCTTCTTGATATATTTTGCGCCGCTTGTTATCTTATTGGCATAATTGTCTGCGCCTATGCGGATAACCTGCGCCTTTGCATTTCCGCTTATCAGAAACGAGCCGGACAATATCTCATCGCCCTTGTGCTTTACGATAGGGTCGCTTTCGCCTGTTACAAGGCTCTCGTTTACCTCGCAGTCGCCCTCTACCGCTATGCAGTCCGAGCAGACCTGTCTGCCTGCCGACAAAATCATTATATCGTCAAGAACAATATCCTTTACGGCTATAGTCTGTATTTCGCCGTTTCTCAGCACATCCGCTTTAGGCGCAGAAATAAGAGCCAGCTTGTCGATGGCTCTTTTTGAGCGTATTTCCTGGAATATACCTATTGCCGTGTTGCATATGATAACGCCTAAGAACAGGCAGTTCTTGAACGAGCCTACCGCAACGACAAAAGCCGCCAGTATTATGTTGATAAGGTTGAAGAATGTAAGGCAGTTATCCTTGAATATCTGCTTTACCGATTTGCTTGGTATATTGAAATCTCCGTTTACTTTTCCCTGTGCGATGCGGTCGCTTACCTCTTTCGAGGTAAGTCCCGCGCCGACATCTGTTGCATTTTCAAGTGATATGCTTTTTTCGGCATTTGGCATAATATAGGTTATATCCTTCCGTTAAAATAAAATTATTCGGTGCTGCTGTCTAGGCTGTCGGTGATATTGCTTTCGTTATCGAGAGTGTCTGTACCGTTCAGATAATCGACATAATCCTTAAGCTCTTCGTCGGGGTCCTTGCCGGCATAAACGTTTTTGGTAACAGTTATCCCGTATTCCCAGAACCGAGCCATCTGAGGCGTGTTCGGCAAAGCATAGGAGAATGCCAGCTGATTCACAAATCCGTCCAGCTTTTCATCTATATCAACGTTAGCAGCAGGCAGGGTTCCTGTCATCTTTACTCTGAGCCTCTGCATATCCTCACTGAGAAGATAACGTGCGAACTCGTCCGCCTCTTTCGGATGCTCGCTTTTTGAGTACACATACATAACTCTGACACCTGCAATGGAATATGTATTGCTTCCGCTTTCAAAAGACGGAAGGTTTACTATGCCGTAATCTATGCCGGAGGCATCGGCCTTGCTTACAAACCACGGTCCGTTCACAATGAAAGCCGCATCGCCGTTAAGAAACAGATTGTCATAATCGTCATATTCAAAATCCGTAACGTTCGGCGGCAACATTTCTTTCATCTGTCCGAGAAGATCCATACCGTATTTTGCAGATTCGTTAAGCAAGCCGTAGTCCTTGCCGTTCATCAGCTTATTCCCGTCCCTGCTCATCAGCATAGCAAGATAATATACCGTATCTGTGTGGAAAATAAAGCCGTATTTACCTGGATAGAGCGTATTGAAGCCCTTGCTCCAGCCTATCATACCTTCCCACGTTGACGGGATATCATTCAGCTTTACGAATTTCTTATTGTAGAAAAGGGCATACGTTTCGCAGGAAACCGGGTAGCCGTACATAGTATCGCCGTACATCACGGAATCCCTTGCAAAAGTCATTGCCACTGTATTAACAAACGAGGTGTCGATCGTCGGAAGTATAAGATCGTCGGCAATTAACTCCCCTGCCTTGTCACAGGGGGACGCAAACAGATCCGGTCTTTTTACCGTGCTGTTCTTATCCTTGAGATTTATTATTGCATCGTGTACCTCTACGTTGACATATTCGATAGTTATGTTAGGGTAAAGCTCGTGGAAGCTGTCTCCCGCTTTTCTGATAAATTCATCGGGGCCGCCCTTTGCCTCCCATACCGTAAGCGTTATATCGTCCTTTGTCAGACTGTTGTTGGTGGCATACGGCTTTGACGATGCCGTACCGTCCGGACGTGAGGTGTGCTGAGTTATAATATGGCTACTTTCGGAACAGCCTGCTGTCATCATTGCCGGAATCAGCGCCAAAACAGCAAGAAGAACCGATATTGATCTTTTTTAGTTCATGCGCTCCTCCTTTGCACAATGCCTTGTGAAAAAGTCAAATCCTGTATTCACATCCATATTCTAATTGTACAACAACTGTACGGTTTTGTCAACCGCAACAGCACTTGCAAAAACACGGTTCTTATGATATAATTACAGTAATTGTAACGTTTATATAAGTATTGCCGTACATAAAAGCGGAGCTTACCGTCGGTACGGTTTATTTGAAAGGATATATAAATATGGAGCCTGAAAAGAAGTACGAAACAAGCAGTATAGATGATATAAAGGCACTGTTTGAAAAAAGAACGGACGATAATATAATTCCGCTTGACGAGCTTGACGGCAAATTCAAGCCAAAGCCCGCCGCTACGCCCGTTAAAGCGTCATCATCGCAATATCCGAAAAGGAAAACCACAGCGCAGAAAAAGCGTAACCGCCTGATAGCGAATATTATGATATACAGCGGTATTGCCCTGCTGATAATAATGTGTGCCATACTTGTAACGCTGATTTTCACGGGCAATAACGGCGACAGTATAAAAGGGCTTGAGATAACAAACAGCGGTGATATTACACTGCGTGTCGGTCATTCCGAAAAACTCAAAGTGAAAACCGAGCCGTCAGACACGGAATATGCACTGTCATATGTCAGTGCGGACACGTCTGTTGCGACCGTTTCGCTGGACGGAAAAATCACAGGCGTATCGGACGGAAAAACCGAAATTACGGTAAGCAGCGGAGAGCTTTCCGACAGCATTATCGTTATTGTAAAGAAGGATATAATAGAAAAGCTCGATGTATCTCTTGCGGCTCTGTCGCTTGACGGCGGAGAGGAACAGAAGGTCACCGCAAAGCTGACCCCCTCTGACGCAAAGGATGTATCGCTCAGCTGGAAAAGTGCCGACACGGAAGTTGCGACCGTTGACAAGGACGGAAATATAAAGGGAGTAAACACAGGCGAAACCATAGTCACCGTTACCGACTCCGTAACCGGACTTTCAAAGGATATAAGCGTCACTGTGAACGGACTTGAACTGCCCGATTCGATGGAATTTGACAAAAAGAGCGTTACTCTTGAGGTCGGAGAGGTATATAATTCCGTTTTAAAATTCTCGCCTGAGGATATTACACACACAAGCGCCATATACTATACCAGCGACTCGTCGGTAGCGTCTGTCACAAACGAGGGTGTTATCACGGCAAAAAGCGAGGGTAGCTGTACTATTGAGGCGTACTACGAAAATGATTTCCGACTTGTTGCTACTATGGAGGTGAATATCATAGATCCGTATGTAATAACACAGCCCGAAACAACCGTACCCGAAACGCCGAAGCCTGAAACACCGAAACCGCAGACTTCCGAACCGCAGACCCCGTCATATAACGGCTCGCACAAAATGGAGGTTATAGACGGTATTACTTATTTTGACGGCGTTATGATAGCGAACAAGACGTATACTCTGCCTGCAAGCTATAACCCGGGTGTTCAGCCTGTCGCTATGGACGCTTTCTACGATATGCAAGCTGCCGCCGCCGCTGACGGCATTTCGCTGTGGATCTTATCGAGCTTCCGTTCCTATGAGGATCAGGACGTTATATACAACCGCTATGTAGCGCAGGACGGCAGAGATGCGGCAGATACATATTCTTCACGTCCGGGTCACTCGGATCACCAGACAGGATACACGTTCGATCTTAATTCTCTCGAACAGGACTTCCAGTACGATCCCGCAGGTCAGTGGCTTGACAAGAATTGCTACAAGTACGGCTTTATCATCCGTTATCCTAAGGGCAAAGAAAGCTCTACAGGCTATATGTATGAGCCATGGCATGTCAGATACATCGGCGTAGACCTTGCCACAAAGGTAACGCAAAGCGGTCTTTCGCTTGAAGAATATTTCGGTATAACGTCACAGTATCAGGACTGACAGGAAAATTCAATACCGTATAAATTGAGGCGGTCACTGCGTAACAGCAATGACCGCCCTGTTTTTTATTGCTGCCTCGTGTCGCCCTTTTTATCGGTCAGCAGAGGCTTTATCAGTCTGTATATCTCGCCGGCCCTGGTAGTACCGTATTTTTTCACGATACGGTTATTTATGCCCGACTTGGTAGTAAGTTCATCGATGCACTTCTCGACAAACTCAAGCTCATCGCTGTTTGTTATCAGCTTTTCAAGCTCGGAATGAAGCCTGCTGTGTTCTCCGGATTCTTCAGCCTGCTCAAGTGAAACGGCTGAGCAAACGTTTACGTTCTTATCCTGCCAGAACCTTCCCACAAGCTCGAAAGCCTTATCGTTTGAAATAATGCAATAATTCTCCTCGGGAGCTTCCCGTATCATATATCCGAGATAGGAAACAAGCTGAAAATCAAGCGCATTTTTCATTCCCACCTGTGCCTCGACATAAAATATATCGGCTTTGCTCTCGGTTATTCTTTTATGCATATTGAATGTCAGCACACCTGCGTGTTCACTGTAAAAGATATAGCACTTATCCTTCTTGCCGAGCTGTTCTATACCCTTAAGCCCGTCAGAGTGAACATTTTCAAAATCAATAAGATATATCATAAATGCTCCTGTCAGTTTACATCTTTATGTTCTGCATATTGGTTACGGTGCGGATATATCTGTCGTATTTGTCGCACACGGTATTCACATCACCGAAGGCTATCTGCTTTCCCTTGTCAAGCCACAGCACCTTATTGCAAAGTCTGCGTACCTGCGGAAGTGAATGTGAAACAAACAAGGTACAGCAACCGCTCTTGATAATATTGACCATAGTTGCCTCGCTCTTTGCTCTGAAAGCCGCATCACCTACGGAAAGTACCTCGTCGAGTATCAGTATCTCGGGCTCCATAAGGCAGGATATTGAAAAAGCAAGACGTGACTTCATACCGGACGAAAGCTGCTTGAAGGCTCTGTTTTCAAACTCGGTAAGCTCCGCATATTCAAGTATATCCTTGTACTTTTCGGTAACGAATTCCTTTGTATAACCGAGCATCGCTCCACGCAGAAAAATGTTTTCCTTTATCGTAAGGTCAGGGTCAAAGCCCGATCCTAGCTCCAGCAGTGCCGCTATCTTTCCGTTTACGGTAACACTGCCCTTTGCAGGCTTCATAATGCCGGATATTACTTTCAGAAGGGTCGATTTTCCAGCACCGTTCGTGCCGATTATCCCGAGAAAATCGCCTTCGTCAAGGCTGAACGAAACATTGTCTACCGCAGTAAACTGCTCGGTCTTTATGTCCCTCTTTACCTTTTTGATAAGATATTCCTTAAGTCCGATCTCTCTGAAATTGCTTATCGTATACTGAACCGTAACGTTCTTTACATCAATTACCATTTATATTCCTCATCAATAATAATATACGAACTTCTGCTCTGTCTTGCTGTGTACAAAATATCCTATACCGAGCATACCCAGTGCAAAGGAAAGACAGATAATATGCTCCGCAAAGCCGGGAACAGAAGACTGCATAACAAGCTGACGCATATATGATATATAGTGATATACAGGATTTATGTTGAATACGAACCTCAGCTCCTCGGGGAAGTGCTTGACTTCATAGAAGATAGCCGACATATACATCAGAAGCATCGTGAATATCTGGTAAAGATACTGCATATCCCTGAAGAACACGAAAAGTGCGGACAGGATATAGCTCATACCGATATTGAAAATAATAAGACAAAGTATCGGATAAATCATCAACAGCAGATGCGGGCCGAAGCTTACATTACAGATTATCATGAATATGAAATAAACAATCAGCGTCAGAAAGAAATTGAACGTTGCCGCAGAATTTGACGACAGCACAAAAAGACTTTTTGGCACTTTGACTTTAGACAGTATCCCTCCGTTTGAATACATCGAAAACATACCGTTAGTAGTTGCATTGGTGAAGAAGGTAAACATCAGCGTACCTGTTAGCAGGTAGATAACAAATCCCGAATCATGACGGTGAAATATATAACCGAATACGAAATAACGCACAAGAAAAGTCAGAAACGGTGCAATGACGCTCCACAGCACGCCGAGAAGCGTTCTTTTATATTTCTTCTTGAAGTCACGCTTTGTAAGTTCTTCAAAAAGGAATCTGTACTGCTTTACCTTTTCCTTAAAGGTCATATTTGCGCTTGTATTGATAGACACGCTTATTTTTTCTGCTTTTTTCTTATGCTTTTCATCATCGCTTCCGAATATTGTCTGTGACTTGTTCTCCTGTTTTCCGGAAGCTTCCACCGCAGGCTTTTCCTTTGACGGTTTTGCGATTTTCGATGATTTTGCGGACATAGTGTTGTCCTGCGCCATATTCAGTCTGCGCTTTATCGGCTTCTCGTCATCGTCAAATTCCGACAGTTTTTTATAGCGATTTTCGTCAGCCGAAGGTTTTGCTTTCTGAGGCTCTGCCGTTTTCTGCGTCTGCTGTGCAGATTCTTTCGGTCTTCTCTGCCCTTCACCGACAACGCCCTTCAGATGCTGAAGGTTCTCTGTGGATATTTCAATGGTATTTTCTTTGCCCTGTGTTTTTTTCTTTTCATCTATAGAATTAAGTATCATGGTCGCACCCGGCGTTGACTGTGACGGTGCTTTCTTGTCCGCAACGCCTGAGCTTTTTGCGGTTTTCTTGCTTACGTCATTGTCACTGCCGATTTCAGCCAGTATATCGTCAATACTGAATTTATCGCTCAATCGTAATTCAACTCCCTTAACAGTAGCTTATCACATAGTTTTTCCAAACATCAAAATAACAATTAATTTTACCACATTTCCGTGTTTATTACAATGTGCAATTGCAACAAAGAAAAAATTGCAGAAAGTGCTTCGTTATACAGATTGCGTTCCTGTCTTTCTATACTCCGGTAGTCTTTTCTTTCAGCCTTATCATTGCTTTACGGGGTATAAATCCGAGCAAAATCGGTTTCAGTGCATAAAAGAATCCGACAGGCATAAGACCGAGCCTTTTAAAGCCCTCTGTCCTTACTTTGAATTCATCGCACCTCATCGAAAATGAAACACGTCTTGTTGATTTATCGTAATGGAATCTGTACAGCTTCTCGGGCAGATTGGCGGACTTGAAGCCGTCTGCACAAAGCCTCATAAATAAATCGTAATCTTCGTATTTGCGGTTTTTGCCGAGCGTTCTGTAACGCTCTTTATCGAAAACCTCACGTCTGAACATCATGCTGCCGTGAATAAACGGCGAATTGAACAGAAAACTCCTCTTGTCAACGGTTTCAGGCATTATACGCTCGCCGTATACGCCTTCGCTGAGCGTATAAAGTTCACAATCTGTTCCGATGAAATAAGTATCACTGTGATTTTCAAGGTACTCGGTCTGTTTTTCAAACCTTCCAGGAAGGCTGATGTCGTCATCGTCCTGCCTTGCGATATATTTTCCGCTTGCTTCATCAATACAGGCATTCAGAGCCGCCGCAAGTCCTTTGTTTTCCTTGAAGGAAATCAGTTTCACACGGCTGTCTTTAATACTGTCAAGCGTTTTTTCTATGTCGTTTTCAGATCCGTCATCACATATTATAAGCTCAATATCGGATACCGATTGCGACAAAACCGAGCTGACAGCGCTTAAGAGCATATCGGGATCGCTGTTATGCACTCCCATTATTACTGATATTAACGGCATAATTTTCTTCTCTCCCTGAGCAGTCTTAGTCTTTCCCATTCACGCACGCTAAGCCTGTAAACCCATGCAGGCTTACAGCCTGTCAGCACAATACTGCCGTACAGCCAGTAAATATATTTATCGGGATAAATGCTTTTTCCTTTTTTCTTTCTGATAATTCTGACAGGCAGAAGAATATTTGAAATACTGCCTTTACAGTTTCCCGCAAGGCGCTGAATCTTCGCTTCGGTCACATCATCGCTGAACGGGAACGCCCCCAGAATTTCCGCCTCCTGTTTATCGGGCTTGTACATAAGAGCCTTTAGAAGTCGGGCGGATATATCTCTCATTTTACATATCGGGATATAATTTTCATTTTCACACGCATATTCCGTAAATCTTACGGCTGTTTTCGTCTGTATTTCAGCCATTTTTACCATTTCTGCGTTTGCGCCCGACAACACGGGAATGATTTTTCCGTCGCATTCCCTGTACCCTGTAGTCATACCGTGCGGCGCACTGCAAAAGCACTCGAACAGATTATTGCAGAAGGTCGGCACATATTTATATGCGTCTGTTACATCGAACAGGAACGCCTTGTAATTATCGTCCTCACGTCTGTAAAGCCCGAAATAATATCCGATAATATTATCGTCCGTTCTGCCGTTTACAAGCGCTGTCAGCGTTTTCTGCACAGTGCCCATCCAGCCGCTGTCCACAACGGCGATTTTTCCCTTTTCAAATAAACCGCTTTGCTCGAAATATTTCATTATATTACGATAATTGTTTTCTGAATTATTTTTTATTTCACAAAGCAAAGCAGGATCGTTTTTAATTTTCTCACAAAATGCGGAATATTTGCTGTCGCTGAGGTCTTTATTTTCGTCATCAAAAAAGCCGATTTCTTTGTAAACCTCTGCACGTTGACAATTATTCAGCCCTGCTCTCTTTAAAAAATTCTTCGCACTCTTTAATGTATAGCCTGTAAATAATCCTGCGTTTTCGAAATCCTCCGCCGTTTCACACTTGTAATAAAGCGCATTGCGAAGCGAATAGCGTGAAACATAAAGATAGCTCGTCTGTATTTTGAGTTTTTTTCTTTCGATTATTATATCCGCTATCTGCTTTAAAATATATCCGTCACGGGAAAGAAAAAATATTCTGTTTATATTATTCTTTTTTACGCTGTCGAGAATGTAGCAGACATAACAAAACAGCACAGGTGCGGTAACGTATGCCGTGACCTGTGCCGGAATATTATTCTGTAAAGCGCCGTTCTTATCATTCGCCGTCTTATCCGCCGCATCAAGAAGTGACGGACAGCAGGATAACAGCCTTCTGTATTTATCTGTTTTCACCCGACAACACTTCCGTTTCAGTTTTTAGCGTTGGTATATCAACGTATTTTCCGTAGATCTCTGCCATTTCGGCAAGCGAATTTTCAATTCCGTATTTATCGGCACAGGAATAACCGTTTCTGCCGAGCTTTTTGCATAACTCCCCGTCCAAGCTAAGCAAACGCACCGCCTTAATAAACTGTGACACATTGTTGCACTCGCACACAATGGAATTCTCGCCGTTTACCGCATATTCTCTCGTTCCTCTGTTATCCGAAACGATGAGCGGAAGACCGGCTCCCATAGCCTCTATAGCCGCAAGTCCGAGTCCCTCACGGTAGCTTGGGAAAATAAACGCATCCGCCCCGTGCAGAAGCTCCTTTGCGTCATAGCGGTAGCCTGCGAATATGATTCTGTCGGTGCAGCCAAGCTCCTTTACAAGCTCCCTGCACTTCTCCATACTTTTGCCCGTGCCGCAGATAAGCATATATACGCCTATGTTTGCGGCGACAGCAGTTATAGAGCATTCAACATTCTTGTTCTCGTTTATCTCGGAATTTGACATAACGAGAAATGCGTCGTGCGGTATTCCGAATTCATCCCTTATATCTTCTCGTGTACGGATAGAATTTCTGACACGGCTTAAATCAATGCCGATACCCGAAATTTTATATGCATCGCATTTTTTGTTACGGCACATTTTCTTTGCCGCAAGATAGTCTTCTTCGTTTATCGTGATAATTCCGTCGGTGTAACGAATCATAGCCTTTTCTACGCTGTAGTACAAGCGGCTTATCTTAGGTGCGCCCTTATAGAAATGAAAGCCGTGAGCGGTATAAAGCACCTTTGTGTTATGCTTTTTCCTTGCGGTTCTGAAAGCATAACGTGCAATAGCCGCAGCCACAGGCGTGTGGCAATGCACAAGCTCATACTCGTTTTCTTCTATCAGCTTGCGTAATTCCTTATATGAGCGGAAATTCTGCGTTGCAAACGGTGAACGGTAAAACGGCACTATGTAATATTCATCGCAATAGGGTATATGTCTTGCCTCTTCCGGCTCAAAATCATCGCCGGCGCAAACATGAACCTTGTATCCGTGATCCTTGAACCACTTCATATACGGCAGATGGAACTGTATGATATGCTTTTTGGTAACAGAGGCAACAAATAACACGGTCTTACTCATAAATACAGCCCCCTATCCCCAAAATAAATAAAAACCGAAATACAGCTATTCAACCATACATACTGCTTTTATTTTACTATATCATCAGAGAAAAGTCAATATTATTTGGCTGAAATGCACTATGCGAGCAAAAATTGATCATATGACGCAAAAAGCAGGCGCTTATTGCACCTGCTTTATATCTATCTTCCTCTTTTATTGCTCAAAAACGGCTGAATTATCGCAATTATCTGCTCCGCCCTGTCCTTACCGTACTTTACGGTTATTCTTCTTGTTATTCCCCGTACCGTTATAAGTTCAGAAATACACTTGTTGACGAAATTGCATTCATCCTCGTCATCAAGCACAGCTTCCAGTCCGTTGTTGCTTGCCGGCAGTTCTTCCTGTGCATCTGCCCATATATCGACATTCTCAGGCTCTGTCACGTTTTGCGCTTCGTTTATCTCTGTTTCGGACACCTGTTGTGACGCAATATTTGCGGCATCCGCACTATCCTTTACAGGAACGCTCATAACTTCGTCAATTGTGGCTTCTCCTACAATCTTGCGAACGATCCTGTAAACTTCTCCGCCTCTGTTCGCTCCGAAATGCCGGTTGAGAATATTATTAAAATGTAGTTTGTCGATTTTCTTTTTCAAGCATTCCTCGACAACGATCATCTCGTTTTCATTTAAACCGTGTTTACCGATTTTCTCGAAAACATTGTTTTCTTTGAACCGCTTTAAATGTTCGCTGTCGTATCTGCAGTCAACCACAGGCGACAAAAGGTTACGGATTTCCCTCGCCCTTCTCTTTCCGAGCTTTGACACCAAATATTCCTGTGTTTGCGTAAGCGTAGACATTCTTCGGTAGGCTCTTTGCGTCAGCACTCTCTCATAGCTGTTTGTAAGCGTCTGTCCGATATAATCGGATATATTTTTTTCGTTGCTGTTCATAAAGAGCAGTTCACTTAAATCCTCCAGGACATCTGCATCGACATTTTCCTTACACCAGTAATCTGTAGCGCAATTGAACATTTTATCTGCGGTTACAACGTAAAAATGCTCATCGGGATATTTGGCTACCAGATAACCCAGAAAGGTGACAAGCTGAAAATCGAGTGCGTTTTTGCCGTGTGCTTCAACCATTTTGTAGTAGAATTTTGCTTTGCTCTCAAGGATTTTCTGATGCAGGTCAAAAGACAACGAGTAGGCGTTTAAGCTATAAAAGATATAGCACTCATCGTTTTCCCCGAGTTTTTCAACACCTGTCAGACCTTCTGAACGAACGTTTTCAAAATCAACAAGATATACTGCCATTTTTTATTCTCCTATCGAATATAAATATTTGCGTAATTTGCTGTTTTGCTCCTTGTATCGACATAATTATACAAGAAATCCGTCTCTTAAGTCAATACAAACAAAAAATCAAGTCCTGTTTATGGTACAGCACACAAAAAACCCCGACAGCCGTACTGTCGGGGATACAAATTATTCAGAATACAAATTTATCAAGACCGGGTTTAAGCTCCTTGATAACATCCTGCGAAGTTTCGGGATATATATCAAACGGGAACTCGATACCCATATCGTCGTATTTTGTCTTACACAGCTTTCTGAACGGGAGAAGCTCCGCAAAAGTGACATTATCGTGCTTATTTGCTATATCGTTAAGCAGTTTGATATTCGTATCATCATCGTTTACGCCGCATACCGTCACCTGTCTTATCCACGTTTCAACGTTCATTTCGGTCAGCTTGTCAAGAAATTTCAGCGGTGCATCAAGGGAGCATCCGATATACTTTCTGTAGTCCTCATCATTTGTCATCTTTATGTCAAGCATACAAAGGTCGGTGACCTTGAGAAGCTCCGTAACATCATCGTTCATAATACAGCCCGATGTGTCAAGACAGGTGTTTATCCCCTGCCTTTTGCATTCCTTGAAAAGCTCGGTTACGAATTTTGCCTGCATAAGTGGCTCTCCGCCCGATACCGTGATACCGCCGTTCTTGCCGAAATAATTACGGCATCTCAGCACCTTTTCCATAATGTCTTTGACGGTGGCTGTTTTACCGCCGCTTGCATCTCTAGTTTCGGGATTGTGACAGTATCCGCAACGGAGCGGACACCCCTGCAGGAACAATACAAACCGCACTCCCGGACCGTCAAGCGTGCCGAGCGTCTGTATTGCGCTGTATCTGCACTCCATATTACATCACCGTGTGGAACGTTCTGCTGATGACCTCTCTCTGCTGTTCCTTTGTCAGCTTGTGGAAGTTGACAGCATAGCCTGATACACGGATGGTAAGATTGGGATATGCCTCAGGATTTTCATACGCCTCAATGAGCATCTCCTTGTTGAGAACATTTACGTTGAGGTGATGCGCATAATTCGAGAAGTAACCGTCAAGCACGGCAACAAGATTTTCCACTCTCTGCTCGTCCGTCTTTCCGAGCGCATCGGGAACAATAGAGAATGTATTTGAAATACCGTCACGGCAGTAATCGTACTGGAGCTTTGAAACCGAGTTCAGCGATGCTATAGCACCGTTTGTTTCACGGTTGTGCATAGGATTTGCGCCGGGTGCGAAAGGCTCGCCCTTCTTTCTTCCGTCGGGAGTTGAGCCTGTCTTCTTGCCGTATACTACGTTTGATGTTATCGTAAGTGCCGAAAGGGTATGGCGAGCGTTTCTGTAGGTCGGATTCTTACGAAGCTCTGTTGACACTCTCTGAATAATGTTCTGAGCTATTTTATCAACTCTGTTGTCGTCATTGCCGAACTTCGGAAAGTCGCCCTTTGTATCAAAGTCAACTATATAACCGTTTTCGTCACGGATAGGCTTTACATCGGCATATTTTATGGCACTGAGCGAGTCAGCCATTACAGACAGTCCCGCAATGCCGAATGCCATCATTCTGTCAACGTCTGTATCGTGCAGAGCCATCTGCGTCTTTTCGTAAGCGTACTTGTCGTGCATATAGTGGATAACGTTCATTGTATTCACATACAGCTTGCACAGCCACTCACGGTAAATATCAAGTCTGCCTCTTACCTCGTAATAGTCAAGCTTGTCGCCCTGTAAAGGCTCCATCTGAGGACCTATCTTCATTCCCGTAACATTATCATAGCCGCCGTTTATGGCAAGGAGCAGGAGCTTGGGCAGGTTGAATCTTGCACCGAAGAACTGCATCTGCTTGCCGACCTTCATAGCCGATACACAGCAGGCGATAGCGTAATCATCGCCGTATTCCATACGCATAAGGTCGTCATTCTCGTACTGTATCGAATCAGTGTCAACGGACAGCTTTGCACAGAACTTCTTGAACGGTTCGGGAAGTCTTTCCGACCACAGTATAGTAAGGTTAGGCTCGGGTGAAGAACCGAGGTTATAAAGGGTGTTCAGCATTCTGTAGCTGCCCTTTGTGACCAGCGGAACACCGCTGTTGTTCACACCGCCGACGCTCTCTGTTATCCACATCGGGTCGCCGCCGAAAAGTTCATTATATTCGGGAGTACGCAGATGTCTTGCACTGCGCAGCTTCATTACGAAATCGTCTATAAGCTCCTGCGCCTGTTCTTCTGTAAGAATGCCTCTTTTCATATCACGCTCAACGTAAATATCAAAGAAGGTCGATGTTCTGCCGAGCGACATTGCCGCACCGTTCTGCTCCTTTATAGATGCAAGATAAGCAAAGTATGTCCACTGGATAGCCTCTCTTGTATTCTTTGCGGGCATACTGATGTCATAGCCGTACATAGCCGCCATTTCCTTCATCTTCTTCAGGAAGCTGATCTGCTGGAAAAGCTCCTCGGAAAGACGGATCGTATCTACGTCCATTATATTTTCTCCGACCTTTTTCTTGTCAAGCTGTTTCTGCTCTATAAGATAGTCAACGCCGTAAAGCGCTACTCTGCGGTAGTCGCCGATTATTCTTCCTCTGCCGTACGCATCGGGCAGACCTGTGATTATGCCTATATGACGTGCAAGCTTCATCTCGTCTGTGTATACTCTGAACACACCGTCATTATGTGTTGTACGGTACTCGAAGTGTTCTTCAACGCTCTGCGACAGCTTGTAGCCGTAAGCCTCACACGCACCTCTTGCCATTCTGATACCGCCGAAAGGATTTACACCTCTGCGAAGCGGAGCGTCCGTCTGATAGCCTACGATAAGCTCGTTTTCCTTGTCAAGATATGCCGCAGGATAATTGCAGAGAGATGATACCACCTCTGTGTTTATATCCAGTACACCGCCGTTTTCACGCTCTTTTTTGAAAAGCTCGCCGAGCTTTGCGTTGAGAGCCTTAGTACGCTCTGTAGGACCGCATAAGAACTCGGGTCCGCCTGAGTAAGGCGTGAAGTTTGTCATTATAAAGTCACGGGTATTGATACCCTCCTGCCATTCACCGGGCTTGAATCCGTCCCAGTAATCCTTGAAGCGAACGCTGAGGTCAGTTGTGTTTCCCATAATTTTACCTTTCCTTCCTGCGAATAATCGCAATACACGTTTGCTGCTTTTCAGCGGAAGATTTTTCCGCATACAAAACAAAAAGCAGCCCTATTCGGACTGCCCAGACGGTCGGCATAAGGTGTCCGCTTGATTCGGCGGGCAGGCAGTTACAGCACCCGTGTTGATTCACGGTTATCCGTCAGCGATAACTACCGTTTCCTATGGTTTGAGTATAGCACAGCTATATGTTTTTGTCAATAGCGGAAATGTAAAATTTATATGACAGTTTTTGCCGTAATGTAAGGCATAATTGTCTGCCGTATACAAAAATCCGCCCCGGGCAATACGCACCGGAGCGGAAAATATTCTGCTTATCGCTTACTTGCAGAGATCTTTCTTTTCGATAAGAGTTACGCCGTTGTCGATAAGCACCTTAGATGCCTTCTCAACATCTTCGACACGGATAACAATATCCGCTCTGCCTGCGACCTTACCCATTACGGAGTACATGTACTCAACGTTTATTCCACAGGCATTTATCTTGCCCATAACGTTATATAACGCTCCCGAAACATCGGGGATAGTGAATGCGATGACCTTTGTAACAGCCGCTGTACAGCCGTCAGCCTTCAGTGCCTCAAGTGCCTTGTCGGTATCATCTACTATCATACGCAGTATGCCGAAGTCCGCCGTATCCGCAATAGTCATTGCTCTTATGTCGATACCAGCCTTGTTCAGCACCTCCATAATACCTGCAAGTCTGCCTTTTTTGTTTTCAACGAAAACCGAAATCTGATCAATATACATACTGTACCTCCTCCAAATTATTTCTTTTCAAACTTGTTCTTTATAGCCCTGTTATCCTGAACTCTTACAGCCTTGCCCATCGAGCGTGCAAGGGTCTTTGGTTCAAGCAGCTTTACATTGATTCCTACGCCGATAGCGGAATCTATCGCCGTTTTTACCCTTTTTGTGTAGTTTTCAAGCGTCTTTACACCGTCACCGAACATATCGGGACGTGTTTCAAGCTGAATTTCAAGGGTATCAAGATTATTCACTCTGTCAACGACCAACATGTAGTTTGTAGCCTTTTCGTCAACCGAGAGCAGTGCGGATTCGATCTGTGACGGGAATACGTTTACACCTCTGATGATAAGCATATCGTCTGTTCTGCCCTGGGGCTTCAGCATTCTCACATGGGTTCTTCCGCACTCGCACTTATCATAGATAAGAGTAGCTATATCTCTTGTTCTGTATCTGATAAGAGGCAGTGCCTCCTTTGTTATACAGGTAAATACAAGCTCGCCCTGCTGACCTGCGGGTAATACCTCAAGCGTATCGGGGTCGATGACCTCTGCTATGAAGTGATCCTCGCAGATGTGCATACCGCATTTATACTGACATTCGGCAGACACGCTGGGACCCATTATTTCCGACAGTCCGTAGATGTCGTAGGCATTGATTCCGAGTCCGTCCTCAATCTGCTTTCTCATCTCGTCTGTCCACGGCTCTGCGCCGAACAGACCTGCCTTGAGATTGAAGTCCTCTTTTTTGAAGCCCTTTTCGTGCATAAGCTCTATAAGGCTTATAGCGTAAGAAGGGGTCATACAGATTATAGAAGTACCGAAATCTCTGAACATTTCAAGCTGACGCAGGCTGTTTCCTGCCGATGCGGGAATAACGGTAGCACCGAGTTTTTCTGTTCCGTAGTGCATACCAAGACCGCCTGTGAACAATCCGTAACCGTAGCAGACCTGAACATAATCGTCCTTTGTTCCGCCGATATTGGTAAGCGCTCTTGCGGCACATTCAGCCCATATATTAATATCGTTCTTTGTATATCCTACTACCGTCTGCTTGCCCGTTGTACCCGATGATGCGTGTATTCTTACGACCTCTGAGCTTGGTACGGCAAACATACCGTAGGGGTAATTGTTTCTGAGATCCTGCTTTGTTGTAAAAGGCAGCTTTGAAAGATCGGCGATAGACTTTATATCCTCGGGTCTTACTCCTGCCTCGTCCATCTTCTTGCGATAAGGTGCAACATTTTCATATACACGTCTTATTGTGCGTGAAAGTCTGTAGGATTGTAACGCCTCTATTTCGCTTCTCGGCGCACATTCGATTTCTTTGTTCCAGTAATTCATTTGTCTGCTCCTGTTTTATGTAATATGCAATTTTAAGACAGCAAAACGTTATTCTGCTGTTTATACTATTGATTTTATCACAATTGCATATCAAAGTCAATTAAATATCGTGCTTTTTGTGCATAGTTCATCAAAACGCAGTTTATACCTATGCACTTTGACAAATATCAGAGCAAGGCAGGGCTAAGGTTTGTTTAAGGTTGCAGATGTATTATATTAAAAACGGAGATGTAACTGTTGCAAACCCAGCTTTCAAAGGATATAATAAATATGACGGAAGAACAGAAACGGAGAATATACATTGTACAGAAAAAGACGATACAGGCGCAAAAGCTCGAAGCTACAAAAGCTCGTCCTTATAGGAATTGCGGCGGCGGTCACAATCGGTGCGTTTTTGACCTTATTGAATATCGAAAAGCAAATTGACGCAGACAGCGCTTCATCGGTGCAGGAAAGCGAAACTACCGCCGCTACTGCCGATGCTGTGCCTGTGAATGACATTGCCGAGCCTGAAAAGATTGCTCTTATAAGCGGAAATGTCACAACAGCCGACAGCGTAAAACTCCCCGATGAGATAAAACAGCTTCTGCTCGACTACACCTCGGACAAATACGAATACGCAGGTGAACTGAAATACAGCCCGCTGTCGCAGTATTTCAATACCGACAAGACATACGGCAGGCTGTACGCAGATTTTTGCAATACCTCGCTTCAATATCTGATATATGCAAGGCAGTGCCGCTCTGCCGATCTTAGCTATGACGAGGCATCGTTTGTGATAAACGTAGAAAGTGCGGCTGTGAAAAAAGGCGTTTACACGATAAACTATACCATAAGCGAAAAGGTTGCTTTCGCAATATGCGATAGTCCTGCCGAGTCCTGCGGTATGGAGGTCGAGGCGCAGATTTCCAAAGGTGCAGACGGGAAATACAAGTTTGACATTCTGGCGGAGGATACCGATGTAAACCTGCTCTTAGAAGAACGTGTAATGAATTATCTCGGGTATAATTATGAAGAATATTATCTCAAGGATATGAAAATACCCGACAGCCTTGATTATGACAAAATGTATTCGGGCATTCTCAAAAAGCTCAAGGCGGAAGCGGAAAGCAACGTAAACGAGCAGGAGCAGATGCTTGCGGACTATAACGCCGATCCCGACAGCTTCAAAGCCTCAAAGACCGCAAAGCACAGCTACAACCGTGACAAAGCCGTTGCTTATTCATACAAATGGGTAAACGGCGAAAGCGTAGTCAGAAACCCTGCTTACAACGACTATGCCATATACGGCGGAAATTGCCAGAACTACGTTTCGCAGTCATTGTTTGCTTCGGGGATACCTATGGACTGGAGCGGCAGTGAGCAGTGGAAATGGTTTGACGATGAAAGCGACCTTTCCGAGTTTCCTACGGGAAGGTCGGGATCGTGGTCGGGTACGGAATATTTTTACGAATACTGCAACAAGAATACAGGCAAGGGCATTGTAGCCGAAACAGACGGTAATATTTTCTCCGCACAGCCCGGCGATGTTATCCAGTATGTAGTTGACGGCTGGGCGCACCACAGCGTGATAGTAACAAAGGTAATATATGACGATGACGGCAACGTTGTCGACCTTCTCATCAACAGCAATACAACCGACAGAGTTGATTATCCTATGAGCGCATACGGATATACGGACATAAGGCTGATAAAGATAATCGGATATAATGATAAATGATAAAAGCTGTATACTGCGGATGGCCGTAGTATACAGCTTAGCTTGTAGAAAAAAGTTTTTGTTTAGTGTGCTTCTGTTATATCATTCTGCTCTGAATATGATAAAAAGCTACCGATAGTTCTGTTTGTCGGATAGCACTTCTCGGGTTCGCTATTCGAGTGGGTACACCTGTCAATATGAAAGAGGGAGACAACCAAAGGGATCAGGACAAGGGACTTGACAGCCCCTCTCCCTGTCCCTTAGGTTTTCTCCCTCTTGCTCCCTCTTTCCTTACCCATACCC
>Ga0129313_1000433_pt1 | contig 36414 bp, 28 predicted proteins | sample O1105metagenome_FD_94436 | JGI IMG/M metagenome (GOLD analysis project Ga0129313, IMG submission 94436) | Orangutan group fecal microbial communities from fecal samples from Wisconsin, USA - O1105 metagenome | ecosystem: Host-associated > Mammals > Digestive system > Large intestine > Fecal...
ATGAGCAAACAAGCGCATGTGACGAATAGAAAGTTGCAGCGTGCCTGCGCTGAAATTAGCCGAAGTGTTTTACATCTACTTGGATAATACAACTATTAACAAGCAAGGGAGACACTATGACACCTGCACTATTCTACAGTTCATTCCAATGCTCAATCAAATCAAATGCGGAATCGAAGATATAATCCGCCTGCTGCCGAATCTCCGGTGTCGGTTCTATCAGATCAATAATCATAACTGCTGTCATATGTGCATGAATACATGCAAATATACCATTAATAGAATCCTCTACACCTACAGCATCTTCCGGCTTTACGCCAACCTCCCGGCAAGCCTCTAAATAAATATCCGGAGCCGGCTTACTGTGCTGTATCTTATTTCCAAACATAAATCCATCAAAAAACGAAAACAGGCCTGCATTCTTTAAGTTCTTTACGGCACGCGTTTCCTCTGTGGAAGTTGCCAGACCGATCTTAACATGCTTTTCCTTTAAAAATCCCAATAATTCTATGATTCCGGGCTTTACATCGATACCATGTACCAAAATATATGCATCCATATCATCAAGGACTCTTTGTCTCATCTCTTCATACGGAAAATCAGCCCCCAGCTCTTCTGCAAAGACAGCCTTGGTGTGCGAACTCGAGCCACCGGCAATCCGATTGCAGATCCGTCGCATATGGTCCTCTTCTATACCATACAGCTTTGCCGCCTGCAGCCAATGCATACGATATAATCGTTCTGAATCCAACAATACCCCATCCATATCAAATATAACCGCTTTTTTCATACTGTTATTCCTCCTGTTTTATCGAGCAGAGAGCTCTCTGCCCTGCATGTAAAAAGGGGCTCCTTAACCGGAACCCCTCCTATTATTCACTTATCTATCGCCTTTTAAGCATCTGCGTTTGTATTTCCTTTTTTCAAAAATACCATGACACCAACACCAACTCCTGCCAGCAGCACAACTGCTCCAACACCGATCCATAACCAAGCCACTTTCTTATGCTCCGCATAGGTAAAGCTGATAGTCTGACTGTTTGTATTACCGGCTGTATCAACAGAGTTGATCGTCACCTCATAATCGCCAAAGGTATCAAAGGTCAGATCATAGGCCGTTTTTCCTTCTGTTAATGTGTATGGCTCTCCATTAATCAGAATCTCTGTAATCGTATCATTCTCATTTTCCAGCGATACATTCAGTCTTACTACATCTGTATACCACTTTCCATCTTCCGCTCCTGCAAAGATGATCTTTGGCAATGTATTATCAATAACGAACTCTATCGTCTTACTTGCTGTCAGACCAACTTCATCCGTTACCTCTATTACAAATGTATATTTGCCATCCGCTGTCACTTCACTGCCATCGTATGCCTCTCCATTCAAGGTCATCTTAACCGTCGGTACCGTCAGCTCCGTAATCAGAGTATCCATATCTTCCTCTAACCGGAAGCTTTTTAAATACTTTCCGTCATACTTACTCAGATCCGCAATCACCGGCTTCTCTGTATCGATCGTAAAATGGATCGTCTGCTCCTTCCGATTTCCTGCCTTATCCGTAGCCGTTATGTTGACTGTATAGTAGCCATCCTCTGTAAACTGCTGTCTTAAAGAACTGTTTTTTCCACTATTGCTCCATGCCGGAATAGAAACGGTTTCAACCTTACCGTTTGCCAGTCTGCGGCTCGCCTGAATCTGTACCTGATTCGTCTGGTAGTAGGACTCGATAACAGAGAAGTCCAGTGCAACGGCACTCTGTGTTACAAAGTAATCCTTCGTTCCTGTCAGAGATACTACCGGTGCGGTACAGTCTACCGTAAAGGTCAGTGTCTTCACTGCAGCCTCATTGCCTGCGGCATCAATCGCCGACATGGTAATGGTATAATCACCATCTTCGGAAAATGTATTGCTTACACTTGAATTTTTGGCTGTATTTGCAAATATTACATTTCTTCCATATGTTGTACCGTCTAATCTTCTTTCCACCATAATTCTTACATTATTGGTTTCAAAGAAGGACTCAATCGACTGGAAATTCAGGGTTACAGGACGGTTGCTGTATGCGCCCTCGGTAACTCCGGTGATATTCAGAACCGGTACGGTCTTATCAATGGTAAATGATACTGTCTTTGAATCCCTGTTTCCTGCAGCATCCTCTGTCAGTACGGTTACTCTATAGACACCGTCCTCCGTAAAGATCTTATTCGTTACATCGGATCCACTCTGTACCTGATAAGCACCCAGATCAATGTTCGTCGTTGCCCCATCTATCGTTCTGGTGGCTGTTACCTGAACCGGCTTCATTGCATTATACACATTCTCGACGGTCGTGATCTGTAATGCACGATTGGTATTATATACGGCTCCTTCTGTCACTCCTGCCAAACGAAGTGCCGGTGCCTGCTTATCTACACGAACCACGATAGACTCTGAATTCACGATCTGAGATTCCGGATTGGTACCACATACCGCCTCTATCCGAACCTCGGTTCCTGCCATAGAGGAATTCTCTCTGATTGTAAAACCGGTATCTGCATACTGTAAACCGTTCACCGGAATGGTCTGTACCAGTGTGCCATTCACATAATACCGTATCTCTGTAATCGTTGTACTCTTACTGCTTGCGGATATATTCAGCCGCACATCTTCACTCGTCCAACTGGTATTTCCAAGGATAGAAATCTTCGCACCATTTTTATTATAAGAAAATGCGTGTCTCTTGGTAGCCTTCACATGCGGATCTGATCCTGATGCATCCGCTGCCACATTGTCTATAAACTTCACCTGAACATAACCATTAAACTCATCTGCATCCGGTGTATACGGATACCTGATCTGATATACATCTCCGTTCACTTTAATATCTGTGCCGGTAATCGTCTGTTCCTTTACCGCATGTCCCTCTGCATCATAAATAGAAACCACTGCCTCCTTAATTCCGGAAACGGATTCTGCCTGTGCTGTAATATCAAAGATCTTAGCAAACTGCGTGGAATCTGTCGTACCATTGATTGAATTCAATATAACATTTGGATTCTGAATACCCGTCTTATCAAGTTTGATGGTAATCTCCTTTGAATCAGAGACATTTCCTGCGTTATCGATAGCAGTAATTTTTAAATGATGTTCTCCATTATCACCAAATACCAATACATACTTTCCATCTTTCGTTGTTACCTTATCTGAAATATCGACCTCCGTACCGGACACATCGTCTATCACCTTTATTCCGGCTATGTCAGATTTCACTTGACCTGCCGGTGCCTCTTGATCCGTCAATTCAAATGTCAGCTTAACACCTTTCGGCTGCCAATTTTGAAGCTGTGCTTCGGTAAGTTCTGTTTCTCCATCATCCTGAACCTTTACTAAAGAAACATTCGGTGCCTCCAGATCAAACTTAATCTTGCTTAAGTCGACCGTTTTCTTAACAAAATTTCCACAGTTATCGCAAACAATATATGTTAAGTTCTCTGCCTTTTCAGCTATTGTATATTGAATTGCTAATTTCCCGTCTTGGATATTCTGTCCGTCTACAGATGTATATGTGCTTGGATCTGCACCTGCTGCATGAAATGCATATTCAACCTTTGCTATACCACTCGCTTCGTCTTGTATTTCACTAATCTGCAACTTGGCTGCTGTGTTTGTTTCAGCATTTACCCAAACATCAGAGCTAATATCCTTTTCACTATCACCTGCAACCAGCTTAACATTACCAGCACTTGGATTTGTTATATCATACTTAATAGTACTCGACATATAACTTGTTGAACTACCAACAGGTGTCTTATATCTGCAGATAATTGTTTTTTCAGCTACTGCCTGTTCTGCATCTTTCTTTTTAGAAATTGTAAATGTATAATACACCTTATCCGGATTCGCAGCTGAGCTTATAACTGCATCTTTCCAATCACTATCATTTGGCTGACTACCATTAGTACTAATATAGTACTGTAATGTATATTCACGTTTTTCGGTTCCCACAGTTGGCGTAAACGTCACTGCTAAATCCGTTTTATTAGAATATATATTTTTATCATTACCATATCCTTCTGGAGTAATTGTTAATTCTCCACTTGGTACAGGCAGGCTCGTTGATGCTACATTAACAATAAAATCCCCTGCACCATTCTTTACAGTGATCTTATTCGGAATCGAAACTTCCAGTCCTGTCTCTGGTGATACACCGGTAAATACATACCCTCCTCCCGGATTCACAGTAACATCAATCGTCTCATTACCAATCGGCTTATAATACTTATACAGATTCGAGGATGGACCTGTATACCAACCATTATCCGGGAATGTCAAAGTAACACCCTGAGGTACCGTTATCGTTCCCGTTTCTGCCTTCTCAATTTGTACATCTGTATTCTTGACTGTATATGTTAATGTTCCATTGCTTTCAACTACTGTCTCTAATATCTCTTTCACAGTTGGTTTATATATATATGTGCGTTTTCCATTTGCATAACCGTTAACTGTTGCATTATTTGCAACCTTCTTGACCGGAAGCGTAAATGTAATTGGCTGATTCGTAGTTGCTTCTATTGCCTGACCGATATTGATAATACTTGAACTTGAATTCACCGTTACATCCGAATCCTCAAATTTTATATGAACTGACCCAATATCTTTCGCAGTCTTTAACTTTGCAGTTGCAGGATCCACCGTAATCGGATCACTCGCATTTGCAGGAACGGTTACAGGTATTTCATACTGCATATAATCATTATACTTGATATATATCGTTAACTCCGTTTGGTTATCGCCTGCCTGCACCGTCCATTGAGCTGTTCCTTTCTCGGTTGATGTATTGTTATAACCATACAATATTACATTGTCTTTTGACACAGTATTTCCATCAGGATCCTGGATCCCACTATAATCCAACGTCACCGTTACCTCATCCGCCGCAAATACCTCCGGCAGAATGTCCCCTACCGGCAGCAACGCCATAATCATAGCCATTGCAAATGCCAGTATGCTTTTGATTCCCTTCTTAAACTTCAACTTCATTTTCACTCCTTCTCTCCTCCTTACTGAATCCCTTCATCTGTATGCGTGATCATAAAATCTAATACCTTCGCTACCGTTCCCGGTGGAGTTATTGTTTCATTCGGAAGCTGTATGACTCCATCGACTTGATTTTCTGTTAATATGGTAGTAGATGCTTCGGATGGATGCATATTCTGTCCTCCCTGTTTTTCGTCTGCCTGAAGTACAGTTGTCTCTTCCTCTGCTGATGTACGACTCAGTACGGTGGTTCCTTCTTCCGGGGTATATTGACTCAGTACCGCTGTCTGATTCTCTGCTCCCGGCTGATTCAGTACCGTAGTCTGTTCCTCACTATTCGACTGATTCAGCACTGTAGTCTGTTCCTCACTGTTCGGCTGGTTCAGTACCGTAGTCTGTTCTTCACTGTTTGGCTGGTTCAGTACCGTAGTCTGTTCTTCACTGTTTGACTGGTTCAGCACCATTGTCTCTTCGCCGCCTGCCGGATTCGAAAGCACTGTCGTTTCCACCTCACCCGGCTGATATACCTGAAACACAGTATTGGTAACATTTTCCTTTGTAACGGCTGTTTCCCGTCTTGCCGTATTCGCAATCGGCGGGGTTCCACCGGTCACATTCTTCGGCTGTTTCTTTGTCCTTCCGGTCTGCAGGGAATCCGTCTCTGTCTTTCGCACCGTGATCTTTCCGGTTTCACCTGCTGCCTTGATCGCGGACTGCTTTGTGGCGTTTGCTTCATAGCCTTCCTTCCGGATCCGTTCAATCGTTCTCCGCTGGGTATGACCGGTCACATTACCAAATACCTTTGGGATATTCCATTTAATAAATAATATCACTGCTATGATGAGGCAGATAACAGCCAGCACCAAACCACCATAGCTCATTATGGTAAATACTGTAGCCATCTGTTATTCCTCCTCCGTCTTCTTCTGTGTGTCTGCATCATTGCCGGAATCAAGCACCGTTTCGCCCTCTGCCGGACCCGTTGTCACGTTTCCGCCTTCTTCGGAAGCAGGATTATCGCCACTCGTTTCCGTAGAGGCATCACCCGGTCCTTTATTCAACAATGGCTGCAGGCTGCTAACCAGTGCCTTCCATTCAAAGTTATCACTGATTCCCGGAATCTGATTGCCGGCATTATATACCTCCAGGATATCCGGTGCATTCCACGAGGAAACATCCGGTTCCTGTGCCTTATACAGATTATAGAGATACCGCAGGTGACTGACATAGACGGACGCTCCCGCTGCTCCCATCTGATTCTCGGCTTCCTGATAGGTAGTGATTGCCTTTTCCTTATCGCCCAATGCGACGTAGATCTCTGCTTTCTGTACCAGTACGCCTGCATAGGTCGTTGCATTCTCCTCCTTATTAATCTGTGACAATACATTATCACTGCAGTTTAACGCTTCGTAGTAATAGTTATTTGCGGTGGCCGGATCCTCTTCTGTCAGATCTGCTGCCATACTCTCGTAGGCGGTGATCAAATACAGATTGTAATAGTAATAATAGCTCGAACTATTTGTAAGCGTGCTACCGTTCTTGTTCAGATCATTCAGTGCCGAGCTTAATACCCGGACGGCTGATTCTGCCGCATCCGGTATATTTCCGATATTCCGGGTATATACCATCCCCAGAATCTTATAGTTCATGAACTTTGCTTCGCCGGCCGCCATACCCGCTGTGTTCGATTCGAACTCTGCCATATCCTGTGCCAGCTCTGTATAATCAGGGTTCGGCTCCGACATTGCCATAGCCATAGCAATATAATGCTGTGCGTTTTTTCCATATTCATCCGACTTCTCATCGATCATACGGAAGTATTTCAGAGACTCATCGTAGCTCTGAAGATCAAAGTATGTCATCCCCATCTGATATAGTAAACGATTATTTTTTGCTAATGCCTTATTCGAATTGATATAAGAGGCTACTGTCTCCAGACCAACCTCTGCATTATCCATGTTATTTACATAGATATTCAGAATCTTAATGTATGCTTCCTCATTCTTCGGTGCCATCCGAACCGCATTCTGATACTCTGCGATTGCCTGCTCATACTCACCTGCATACCGGTAATCATCGCCTGTATTAATAATCGCCATATAGTTCTGATTTGCCAGACTTTTCTGTCCCGTAAAGCCTGCTACGGAAACTCCGGCAAACACCAGTGCCATAGCTGCCGTTGCCACGAATATTCCAAACTGCTTCTTTGAATGTCGCTTGAACTGTTCATCCAATTCATCATAATGATCCAAAGCGTATAACAGTTCGGAGCAGGACTGATACCGATCATTCGGATTCGGCTGCGTACACTTGACCAGAATCTTTTCCAGTCCACTCGACAGTGCCGGATTCCACTGACGGATCGGCTTGATCTCATACGGTGGTTCACATGGGTTCATGCCTGTTACGATATGATATAACGTAGCACCCAGACAGTAGATATCGGTTCTTGCATCTGTATTGTAGATTCCTCGCCCCTGTGCATCACCAAACTGCTCCGGTGCTGCATACCCTCTGGTACCAAGGGCGGTCGTATCTGCATTATTTTCGATCTTATACTCTTTGGCTGTTCCGAAGTCGATCAGCTTCACATTGCCATCCGGCTTTAACATAACGTTCGACGGTTTCATATCCCGATATATGATCGGCGGATCCATCGAATGCAGATAATCCAGAGCACTGCTCAACTGCTTTGCCCACTCGATCACCTGCTCCTGTGGCTGTGCTCCCTGCTCCTTCAGTACTTCACTGATCGGTCGTCCTTCTACATAGTCCATGACGACATAGACCTTCTGATCTTTTTGAATGATATCAACGATTCGCGGCAGTACCGGATGATCTACCTTCTTCAGGATGTTCGCTTCCCGCTCCAGCCCCTTTAATAACGTCTGGGTATCCTTGGAACCGTCATCCTTGATCTCCTTAATCGCCCACTGCTTATTCAGTCGCAGATCCATAGCTACATATACTACGGACATACCGCCCCGACCGATTTCCTTCAATATCTCATATTTTCCGTCTAATACCGTTCCCTTTTCTGTCATTTCTCTCTCCCCGGCTTAATACACTTTCAATAATACCAATGATATATTATCCTGTTCCTTCCTCTGCTTCACCAGATCTGTCAGATAGATGCAGTTCTGGCGCATAACCGTAGGATCTGTGCAAGCCTGCGGCCCCAACTGATCCAACAGTTCCTGATGACTGACCTCATGACAGAATCCGTCCGAACAAACCAGATAACTCGTCTCCGGCTGAACCGTTCCCCGATAAAATGCCGGTTCTACGGTCGGTGACGCCCCGATGCACTGAAGGAGAATACTTCTTCTCGGATCCCGAAGTGCCTGCTCCGGTGTCAGCCGTCCGGCTGCCACTTCCTTCGCTACCACAGACTGATCCTCTGTGATCTGCTTCACGCCGGTCGCCGTCAGTTCATAAATCCGGCTATCTCCCACCTGAACCATCAAATACTTATCCTGATAGATCAACAGCCCTGACAGCGTCGTTCCCAGACCGGCTCCCTGCTTTGCGCCATATATCGCCAGCTTCTGATTCTCCACCTGTGCCAGCATCCTCCATGTCTTGATAATCTCCTCTACATTATAGACGCCGTTTGATATCGCCGTTGCAAAGCTGGTATCAAACCAGTCACAGTATGCGTGGATCACTTCCTTGCTGGCCAGTTCTCCGGAGGATAGTCCTCCCATTCCGTCACATACTATGGCAAATACTGCCCGCCCACCGGGGGTATCCATCATCTTAATCGCTATGGAATCCTGGTTCGTATTCTTTCTCAATCCGATATCTGTGTTATAAGATACAAAGTAGTTCATTCACCTTCTCCTTATCTCTTACCATAAGCTATATAAGAACTCTTCATCTGCCATATGTACTTTACAGTTATTCGTCAGCAGCACCTGATTACCCGGAAGCACCTGATCTCCGTTTACATAGGTTGCATTTGTCGAATGTTCATCTCTTATATAATAAGCTCCATTATGCCGAATAATCGTACAATGTACCCGGCTGATTGCTGAATTACCCGTAATCGTATAATCTACACCGGTCTGAGACTTTCCGATCACAAAGATATCTCCGGTAAGCGAGATCGTCTCTCCGGTTTTTACACGAACCAGATGTGGATGTGGTACAGCCTGCATAATCGGCTGCTGTGGTGCGGCCGGCTGTGGCATCGTTGGCTGCTGTGCCTCCGGCGACTGTAAGCCAGCCGTCTGTCCATTCATTCTTTCAATCTTAGCACTCATCTCTTCCGGCATTGGTTCAAACTCAATTTCATCCTCCTGAATTACACCTGTAGGTGCTACCTGAGCCGAAGCTACAGGTGTAACATTCCCTACCGGTGCTGCCTGAACTGTCAACGGAACCTCCGTCGGTGCCTCATCTGCTATCGGTGTTGGTTCTACTACCGGCGCCGGCTCTACTGCTACCGGTTCCGGTTCTACTACCGGTGTCGGCTCTACTGCTACTGGCTCCGGTTCTACTACCGGTGCCGGCTCTACTGCTACTGGCTCCGGTTCTACTACCGGTGCCGGCTCTACTGCTACTGGCTCCGGTTCTACTACCGGTGTCGGCTCTACTGCTACCGGCTTCGGTTCTACTATCGGTGTCGGTTCTACTGCTACCGGCTCCGGTTCTACTGCTACCGGTGTCGGCTCTACCGCTACTGGCTCCGGTTCTACTACCGGTGCCGGCTCTACTGCTACTGGCTCCGGTTCTACTACCGGTGTCGGCTCTACCGCTACTGGCTCCGGTTCTACCACCGGTGCCGGCTCTACCGCTACCGGTGCCGGCTTTTCTTCCTCGATCGAAATACCCGCATCCATCATCAGTCCATGGATCTGACGCAGGAATGACTTCAGTTCAAACTCCCGATTCAGTGCAGATAACAGCTTTGCCACATAGTCGCCATCCTCACTATTCAGATAAACTGCATTCGCCAGAATATTTCGGAAGAATGCTGTAATCATATCCGTATCCAGCTCTGCTGCCAGCTTTCCCGGCATACAGATGATCTCTACTCCCGCCTGTTCCTTCTGATATATGTATCTGGTATCCAGTACAACATAGTTCAGATTGATTCCCTTTTCTTCCATCTGAACCATTGCATGCACGATATTCTCAAAGGAGACCAGAATCTGCTTCCGTGTAACGACATCCTTCAGTGCCTGATCCATACTTTCCCGGTCGTCCACATAGGCATACATATAGTTATGTCCGTCCTCATAGGCGGCACCCATCGGCAGTATTCCGGACAATGTACCCTCCTTACACTGCTTCAATACCAGTCCATCCATCATCTCGCCCTGCTGAATCTGATACTCTATAACGGTTCTTCCATCTCGTATGGATTGCTTCAAAAGTTCTGCTTTCATCTGTGTAACCTCCCACTTAAACCTTAATTTAAAATAACCCTAATGTTACTACTTATCTTATGCTTTTTCCCAGGGAAAGTCAACCAACGTTTCTATTTATATAGTATTCCTCCTCATATTTTATGTCAATATTTATTTTGTTTTTTACTTGTATTTTACATTCTGCTTTTCTTTCTTTTTCTCTTATGCAATAATAATAATGATTTTCTATGCAACACTTTTGATCTTTTTTCACACTTATACTATAGAAATGCATTTCAGAGAGAGGTGAATACATGAACTTGCCGGAGGAGGAACTGTTGGTCAAACGAGCCTGTAACCACGATACAGATGCCTTTGCCCAACTATATGAAACGATTTACAAAGATTTATACCGCTTTGCACTCTATACCCTGGGAGACCCTGCTGACGCTGAAGATGTTGTCAGCGATACCGTTACGGATGCCTTTGCTACCATACATAAACTAAGAACCGCAGCCGCATTTCGTGGGTGGATCTTCCGTATCCTGACAAACAAGTGCAAAATACGCTTAAAAAACTATACGAAACGACCATTAGAGTTGGATACCGATATTCAGATGCCGGATCGCAACTATGCCGAGATCCAGGATGTACGGAATGCGTTTGCCCGATTAAACGAACGGGAACGTCTGATTCTGTCCCTGACCGTCTTTGCCGGTTATTCTAACGAAGAAGCTGCCAGCCTGCTACAGCTAAAGACCGGAACCTTGCGTTCTATCAAAAGCCGTGCGATGGATAAACTAGAATCAGAACTGAAATTATAGAAGGAGGATTCCTATGAACGAAACCGAATTTCAAGAAAAGCTGCGGGAGCGGACGGACGCAACACCAATCCCCGACTCCCTGTCGCCAGATCATATAAAAGAACACTTACAAGCACCCAAGCCAAAGCGGAAATGGTACCGCCGACCGTGGGTCGGAGTGGCTGCCGCCTGTCTGTTACTGGGCATCGTCACAGCCGGTGTCGTGACGGTTCCTCTCCTCCGGCATCCCCTGTATGGCAACTCCGAAAACGACTCGCTTTCCCCAAATGCAGATTCCGATATGCAGACAGACGCCGCAGATCAGTCAAATGATTCCGATTCTTATCGTGATATTAACGATGATGATATCCTTCATGACAAAGGAACGATCGCCAGTGCAGACAGCTATCGCCAGCTCTATCGCATGGCAAAAGATCACGCGTTTAATGATCTGGCATATAACGTCGAGGTTGTAACGGGTGATGACGCGCTTCCGGAATCTGCGGAGTCTGTCCAACACGGAGCCGCAGATGACAGTGCGTCAGACTCCTACTATGACACCAATTCACAGGTAGCAACCGTTGCAGAGGCAGATATCGTCAAAACAGACGGACAGTATCTCTACTCAGCGTTTCGGGAAAGCGGATCTACCCTGAACGCAGTTGCCATCGCAAAAACAAAGAACGGATCTCTAACCGCCTGCAGTGTTATCACACCGGCTCAAGATCTGTCCGATTCTATAGTTTCCGGCAACTCTGAGCTTCAGCTAAAGGAGCTGTACATTTATGACCAGACCTTGATTCTGCTGTGCTATACGGATAATCAGACGCAGGTCGTACTATATGATGTGAGTAATCCGAAGAAGCCATCCTTTATCCGTTCTCTTTCCCAGTCCGGTGCCTATGTCAGCTCCCGTCTGGCAGACGGATATCTTTATACCTTTACGGATCGGCTGATGGCTTCTCCGAACCGCTACCGTGCTTTCTCCGATTATCTGCCATATGCAGAACAGCAGCCGTTGGCCTGTGATGACATCTATCTGCCGGACTACACAGAGTCCTACCGGTATCAGATCATAACCGGACTGGATATCAATGACAGCAGTCACTTCACCAGCACGAAGGCGATCCTTGCGGATTCAAACACCTATTATGTCAGCGATTCAAATATCTACTTTGCAGTGGAAAAATGGGCGGGAGTCGGAACGAATACGGAGCTTTTAAAGTTCTCTTATACAGACGGACAGATCACCCCGCAGGGCAGTGTGACCTTTGACGGAAGTCTGCTGAATCAGTTTTCTCTGGATGAGTATCAGGGCTATCTCCGACTGGTTGCTACCGTTTATAACTATGGATCAACCACCGGAACCACCAATGCACTCTATATTATCGACTCTGATATGAATCTGGTTGGCTGCATTGACGAGCTGGCACCTACGGAACAGATTTACTCCGCCCGCTTCATGGGGAATACCGGTTATTTTGTCACATACCGGAACATGGATCCACTGTTTTCCGTCGATCTGTCAGATCCTGAGAATCCAAAGGTAATGGATGCATTAAAGATCCCCGGTTTTTCCAGCTATCTGCATTTTTATTCCGATCACCTGCTACTGGGATTCGGAAAGGAAATCGATCCTACAACCGGAGAGTTTCTAGGATTAAAGCTGTCAATGTTTGACATTTCCGATCCATACCATATCGTGGAGATCGATAAGGCCGTACTACCGGAAGCTCAGTATTCACCGGTATTGGATAACCATAAGGCTCTGATGATTGATCCGAAAAAGAATCTCATCGGCTTCTATGTGGAAAGCTATGATACTGTAAACTATGACTATCAGGAGGAATACCGGATCTACTCCTACACCGACGGTTCAGGCTTTGAAAAGAAATTCACCTGCCGGATCAATGAGGATCCGATTCTATCCTATGATACTGCTTATTCTTCTACAAACGATCGCATCCGGGGACTCTATATCGGCAATTACCTGTATCTGGTCAACGGAAGTGCCATCTGTTCCTACTCTCTTACAGACTATCAGCCGGTCGAGGGCGTGATCGTCCGCGGAGACGGACAGACAGAGCACACACGCTATTAAAACTACTATAAAAATCCCCCTGAAACTATGGATTCTTCCATGTTCAGGGGGATTCTCTTTTTATCAACCAACTAATATTCTTTATTCGGATTTCTGCCTACTGTGTCTGCAAATGTTCCTCATAGGTTTCTGTAAATATATGGCTTCCCGTTTCCTCATTATCTACATGATAATAAAGATAATTATGCGCTTCCGGATATAACACTGCCCGGATCGATACTTCACCGGGATTGCAGATCGGTCCGACCGGAAGCCCTGTATACTTATAGGTATTATATGGAGAGTCGATCTCCAAATCCTCATAGGTTACCTCTGACTTATCATAGATACCATTTGTGATCGGATATAACACCGTCGGACACATCTGAAGCATCATTCCCTGCTCCAGTCGGTTATTAATAACGCCTGCTATGATCGGACGTTCCTCATCCAGCTTTGCTTCCCGTTCTACGATGGAAGCTCTGGTCACAACTTCAAATGCACTATAGCCCATAGTATCTGCCTGACTTCTCATAGTCGAATCATAGACCTCAGAGAACTTCTGAAGCATCCTATCCACCAAGTCATGTGCTGTTGTATCTTCATAGATATCATAGGTGGCAGGGAACAAAAAGCCCTGTAACCGATACTCTACATTTACCCCCTCCGGGATGCTGTCCAGGAAATCATAATCATAGGTGTCTTCCTGTACGGCATTTAAGAATTCATCCTGCGTAAACAGCCCCTGCTCCGATACACGGGCAGCGATCTGTTCAATGGAAAATCCCTCCGGAATCGTCAGCGTTGCCTTCACAGTTTTGGCCGGCTCCACCTTGCCCAGGATCTCTATCATCTCCCAGGTACTCATTCCTGTATTCAACGTGAACTCACCCGGCTGCAGTACCCCCCGGTACTCGGACTCCTTCACGCGCTTGACAAACGCCGATGGGAACTGAATCAGTCCCTTTTCCTTCAGGATCTGCGCGATCTGCTTCGTTGCCGCTCCTTCCGGGATCACAACGGTTACATCCTCTCCCACCGTCGATTCGGTACCCTGATACTCCTCCTGATACACCCGGTAACGGCTGTATCCATAGATCAGACTTGCCAGTGCGACCACCAAAATCACGGATATAATAATTAACGGTTTTGGATTCTTCATAGGCCTGTCCCCTGCTTACATCTTCTCCGGTTCCGGATACTCCACACCAAAGGTATCCACCGTAATACTCTTGATCTTCTGCTCTTCTACCGGACGATCAGAATAATCGGTCTTTGTCTCGGCAATCTTGTTTACTACATCCATGCCCTCTGTGATCTTACCAAATGCTGCATAAGATCCGTCCAGATGCGGAGCTGCCTTATGCATGATAAAGAACTGCGAACCGGCTGAATCCGGATGCATTGCCCGTGCCATGGAAAGCACACCCTCTGTATGCTTCAGATCATTCTTTACACCATTCATGGCGAACTCACCCTTGATGCTGTAGCCCGGTCCTCCGGTACCGATGCCGTCCGGACAGCCACCCTGAATCATAAAGCCCTTGATGACTCTGTGAAAGATCAGTCCATCATAAAAGCCCTTCTTTACCAATGAGATAAAGTTATTTACAGAGATCGGAGCTACCTCCGGATAAAGCTCTGCTTTCATTACATCTCCGTTTTCCATTGTTATCGTTACGATTGGATTTGCCATTCTTATTTCCTCCTTATACATCTAAGTCCCAGAAGCCTTCCAGTGTTGCGAAGTAATCTTCCGGTGTCTCTGCCCGACGAATCAGAAGCGTCGAGCCATCTTCCCGAAGCAGCACTTCTGCTGACTTCAGCTTACCATTGTAGTTATAGCCCATGGCAAAACCATGCGCACCTGTATCGTGGATCACCAGAAGATCTCCCATGTCAATCTTTGGAAGCATCCGGTCAACCGCAAACTTATCATTATTCTCACACAGAGATCCGGTGACATCATACATATGATCACATGGCTCCTGTTCTTTTCCCATGACTGTTATATGGTGATAAGCTCCATACATAGCCGGACGCATCAGATTGACTGCACAGGCATCCACTCCGATATATTCCTTATAGGTGTGCTTCTCATGGATCGCCTTTACGACCAAATGACCATATGGTGCCAGCATAAATCTTCCCAGCTCGGTAAAGATCTTAACATCTCCCATACCGGCCGGAACCAGTACTTCATCATATACCTCATGCACGCCTGCTCCGATAGCTAAGATATCATTTGGCTCCTTATCCGGTGTATACGGAATTCCCACACCGCCGGACAGATTGATAAAGCTCAGCTTAACACCCGTCTTTTCTTTGATTTCAACCGCCAGTTCAAACAAAATCTTTGCCAACGCCGGGTAATAGGCATTGGATACCGTATTGCTGGCCAGAAATGCATGCATGCCGAAGGTTTCTACGCCCAGCTCCTTCAGTCTGCTATATGCCTCCAGAATCTGTTCCTTTGTCATACCATACTTGGCATCTCCCGGATTATCCATAATATCCGTTCCGAGTTCGAATACGCCGCCCGGATTGAACCGGCAGCTGATCTTCTTTGGAATCCCTGCACTTTCCTTCAGGAAATCAATATGAGTAATATCATCCAGATTGATCGTGGCATCCAGCTCCCTTGCCTTACGAAATTCCTCCGCCGGTGTATCATTGGAAGAAAACATGATATCATTTCCCGCAAACCCCATACGCTCAGACATCATCAGCTCGGTTAAGGAAGAACAATCTGTGCCACAGCCCTCTTCCTTTAGGATCTTCAAAATGGTCGGATTCGGCGTTGCCTTTACTGCAAAATATTCCTTAAATCCAGGATTCCATGCAAATGCCTGCTTCAGTTTTCTTGCATTTTCACGAATCCCCTTCTCATCATACAGATGAAATGGTGTTGGATACTTCTTTACAATCTCGTCTAACTGCTCCTTTGTTACAAAAGGTACTTTCTTCATCGGTTTTATCATCTCCTGCTCTTATATGTGGACATTATCGAACAAATCATACTATATTTACCGGAAAATAGCAATGAAAACAAAAAAATCAGACGCTGCAAAAACCACATCGTCTGATTTTTTCTATTTATTCCTCTGTCTCATGATTCCTCTGTCTCATGACTGTTTTTCTTAGCTGCCTCATCTTCCTTCTGCTGCCGGCGTACCTCATCAAAGTCTACTTCCACATCGAAGTCATAATCATCCTCTGTAATCTTGCCATCATCCTCCGCAATATAACCCAGTTTCTTAAAAATCTTCTCGTAACTGTATACCAGAAGGAATCCGATCGGTCCTGCTCCAAACAACAGTGCCAATGTCAAAAAGATCAAAGAGTTATATCCCAGATATACCAGTGCTCCCAGCACAATCACTACCGAAACACTCATCGGAAGATGCGTGAGTGCCAGTAAAAACGCATTCTGCATCGTTTTCCCTATAGTATTCTCAAACCGTGTCTGAAGCGGGAATACAAAGGTCAGTATCAGCAGCCAGATCGCTACTAATATCAGACTGAATATAAACATAACCAGACACAGGGTATCATCCCGCCGGCTCATCCAGAAGTATACATCGACTCCGAATACAAAGCCCGTAACCAGCATAATCAGCCATATGATCGTAGCCTTTTTGAAGTTCTTGCCAAAGCCGGTGAAAAAACGCTTGAAAATATATCCGTCTTCCTTTCGCATAGAATCCATCGCGGCATAATAAAGCCCACAAGCAGATGCTCCGATCGTTATAACCGGCAGGGAGGTCACAATAAACAGCAACCCTGCAATCAGCATATCGGTAAAGCGACATACCGCCTTCCATACCGGATTATTTTCTCCAAATGTACCATAGTTTGACATTTTATAATCTCCATTTCATCTCATCCGTTCATGTGTAATATATCTTTTACACTCACATCCTATCATAGTGGAATATAAGACGAAATTCAAGTTAAAATATTATAAACCCTACAGGTACAACCGTTCCAGCCGGTCGCCCAGACGACTCAGCAGCTCATTTGTGATCGTATCCGACTCCATGGCTACCCGCTCTGCCGGAATTCTCTGACTCACATCGCCGCCGATCACAGTCACCACATCGCCGACCTTCACCTTATGAATATCCGTTACATCTATCATCATCTGATCCATGCAGATCCGACCGATGATCTCTGCTTCTTTTCCGTTCACCAGTACCTGCCCCCTGCCACAGGACAGCTCCCGCGGCACACCATCTGCATATCCGATCGTCACGACAGCGATCCGTCGATCGCTCTCTGCAATATAAGCCCTTCCGTATCCGACAGATTCCCCTTTCTTGATCAGCTTAATTGCCGCCACCTGAGACTTCACAGTCATGACCGGTCTCAGATCTACTGCCATCTTCACTTCATCCAGCTTGCTTAAGACACCATACATCGCGATACCGATCCGGGCATAGTCACACCGAAGTTCCGGATAGTTCAATACCCCATAACTGCTCTGGATATGTGTTTTCCCGGGACGAATCCCCTGCTTCTTCAGATAATCCAGTGCATCATAGTAGTGCCGGATCTGCTGATGGGTAAATGCCACATCCTCCGGTTCCAGACTATCTGCCACACACAGATGCGTATAGATTCCCTCTACTTTCAGATACTTGAACTGATACAGCTTTACCAGATGTTCATAGTCCTGATAGTCCTCACCCAGACGGTGCATACCGGTATCCAGCTTGATATGAACGGAAATATGCCGCCTGCAGGCTTCCAGCTTCTGACCATATTCATAGTCCGTCAATGTCTGTGTCAGCCGGTAGCGTTCAATTTCCCGCACGCGTGCCGGATCTGTATAGCCCAGAATCAGAATCGTTCCCAGAATCCCATTCTTTCTCAAATGGATCCCTTCCTCCAGAGTCGCTACCGCAAACGCCCGGATGCCCAGCTTATTCAGATATCCTGCGATCCGTATATCGCCGCTTCCATAGCCATTTGCCTTTACCACTGCCATAAACTCGGTTTCCGATGGCAGGATCCCCTGAATCTCCCGGACGTTGTGCTCGAGATTCTCCAGAGATACCTCCGTCCATGCCCGTTTATGAATTCGGTTATCTTTTTTCTTATTCCATCCAAACATCGTTATCACATATGCGGCGATAAAGGAAAGTATCGTTACCAGAAGAAAATGAATCAGACTCTGATCAACTAAAACCGCTGTCTTTCCTGTTATCTTACCTGCCAGCCGAACTGCCACGATCATAGCGGGATGTATGATATACACCACTAAAGCAATCCGTCCCAGCCGCTTGCCGCCTCCTCCTTTCCACTGTATTATCCACTGAAACAAAAACCACATAACGACCGGAAGCAGGATATACATACTGTCATGCCGCTGCCAGTCCAGCTTTCGGAGCACCAGTGCCTCTGCTGCCATTGCAAGCATAGAAAGGACGGTTCCCGGAAGCACATACCGGATCCGCAGTTCCTTTCCCTGCTCTGCCCGACGCTTCAGCATACAGCCCAGCATCAGAAACAACGGAGCAAAGAATATACCATTTCTGGTATAATCCATGATTTGGAAAAGTCCTGCATATAGCTGCCGCACGCCTCCGATCTGCTGCGCCAGTCCATAGTAGCTGTCCCCCAGCAGACCGACCAGATATAGAACGATGCTGATTCCAAAAACCACTTCGGTTCTGCACCGCTTTAGCAGTCCTGCTGTAATCATCAGTCCCAGAATCGCCGCCGGAAGATACCAGAGATGATAGAAGGTACCGTCAAAAAGGATATCCTTTATTGCAGTTCCGATCGTATACTGTGATCCGAGTGCTCCACTATAGAGCCGGATCGGCACGTACAGCAGTGTGGCGATCAGATAGATCCAGCCCAGCTTCCCGATCTGTCTCCACACCCGGTTCCACTGATCTTCATTCCACCGAATATCCGGCAGAAGAAAGAACCCGCTTACCATAAAGAAAAACGGAACCGCAACTCTGGCAATCACCCGCGTCAGTATAAAGTCTGCTTCTTCTCCTACACACAACAATGGCGATGTGTGAATCGTAATAACCAGTATTGCACTTATGATCCGAAACCAGTTCAATGTACCGCCTCCTGTATCAGCTTCTCAAGGATTTCTTCAAAGGAATGTCCCTCTGCCTTCATCATATTCGGATAGCGGCTATGAGAGGTAAAGCCAGGAATCGTATTAATCTCATTGAATACGATCCTGCCATCCGGTGTTAAGAACATATCCACTCTCGACATTCCCCGGCACTCCAATGCCCGGTATAATCGTCCGGCTGTCTCTTTGATCCGATCTGCCGTAGCAGCATCGATCCGGGCGGGCACATGGATCCGTGAGGTTTCCAGTGTATATTTTTCATGGAAATCAAATACCCCGGTATGAAGTTCGATCTCGTCTACCGCCCCGATCAGAAGTTTCTTTTCGCCCAGAACCGCACACCCTACTTCAAAGCCGGGAACGGCCGCCTCTATCACGACCTTTGTATCATGTTGGAATGCAGCTTCAATCGCAGACTTTAACTGCCCCGGTGCCTCTACCCGTGTGATTCCGTAGGAAGAGCCTGCACGCGCCGGCTTTACGAACACCGGATATTCCAGATCCGCACATAAATGTCTTTGTTCTTCGATATCCATGTATTCGCGAAGCAGCACATAGTCGGGCACCTCTACACCGGCTGCCTTTGCTATGATATGTGCAATATCCTTATCCATGCACAGCGCAGAGCTTAAGGTTCCACATCCCACATAAGGGATCCCCGCCAGGTCACACAGCCCCTGTACGGTTCCGTCCTCTCCATTCTTTCCATGCAGCACCGGAAATACCAGATCTACATACTCTTTCGAAATTTGTCCATCCTCTTTGATCAGGAGCAGTCCATGGGTTTTCCGATCCGGGGAAATACATGCCGGAATCGTCTCCTGTTCCTGCCAGTGATCCTCCGGTATCCGGTCCCAGTCTCCCAGATACCGAAGCCACCGTCCATCCCGGGTTATTCCCAACGAAATCACCTCGTACTTCTCTGCATCGATCCCTTTCATTACCGCATATGCAGACTGTAACGACACACTATATTCTGTGGAACAACCACCAAACAATATAACAATCTTCTTTTTTTCCATTCTCTCTTCCTCCAGCCGGTATTCGTGTATTTAAAACTATAAAAGCAGAACCTCATCGATTCTGCTTTTTAGTATAAATAACAATTATGAAATTGACATTGCTTTCAAGTGAAGTCTTTCTGAACCATTCCTTACAGAAAACTGACGGAGACTTCATATTTTCTTCATTTTCATTCCACACCCGGATCAGACAGGTACTGCTCCCGGATCTCCTGTTCGATCCGATCTACCTCCTCCCGCAGCCCACGTGCTGACAGTCTCTGTGCACCGGCTCCCCAGATAATCAACTGCTCCAGTCCATCAGAGGTTGCTACTGTTATATCATACTGCCCACCCATGCGGTGTGTCAGTTTCTCAATATACTGATCGGCAGTCTCTGCTTCCTTCGTATAAACCACATGGATATTATGGTACTCCAGCATCTCTCCCGGATTGCCCGGCACCTTATAGCCGTCATAGACCAGGATCAGATTCACGCCGGTATAGCCCTGGTAGTTACACATGATATCCATCAGCTTCCCTCTGGCTGCCGCCAGATCTGCCTTGGACAGTTCATTCAGATCCTCCCATGCAAAGATGATATTATAACCATCCACGATCAGATAGCGTTCCTTGCGCGGCACATCTTTTCTCTTGCGGTTCTGCTTCGCCCAACCGGATGTATCCGGGGTCTGCCCTATCCCGGATGCTCTGTCTGTATCGTTGTATTCATAGTCTGCATCCGTTCCGTAACGATTTGCATATGGCCGCCGCAGGCTCGTTCCATAGGTTCTGCGGAATATTGCTTCCAGTTCATCCTCATCCGCAACTTCTCCGGATGCATATACACCTCTGCTCGGTTTTACCTGCTGCTCCTCCTCTTTCTCTACTGCCAAACTCCAGCCGGACTCTACATGCATATATGCCTCTACCTGATCCCACGGCACCAGAAAACCCGCTCCATGAGAACAGAATACAGATCCGGTCGGATTCTCAACATCCTCCTCCGGGTTATAATGAAGCTCTTCCAATACTTCATCCTGATTATGACACGGCATATATCCCTTCAGCAGACAGGAGAGCCGGCCCATTCCCCGGCTATAGCTGTTTAACTCTGACTGATATCCGGACATTGTCGCTACCGGAGCGGTTCCCGTTATGATCGCATGATCTCCTTCCTGCTCCGGCGTATCAAAAGTTCCCGCCATCCTCTGAATGTCAGACAACGCCCGTCCGATCAGTTCCTGCGGCACTTCCAGCCGATACTCATAATATGGCTCCAGCAGGATCGACTCTGCCTTTCGCAGTCCCTGCCGGACTGCACGATAGGTTGCCTGGCGGAAGTCACCGCCCTCCGTATGCTTTGCATGTGCTCTTCCGGCGATCAGCGTAATCTTTATATCGGTAACCTCTGATCCTGTCAGTACTCCCGGATGCTTCCGCTCCTCCAGATGGGAAAGGATCAACCGCTGCCAGTGTCCGTCCAGCATATCTTCACTACAGGCAGTTGCAACCTGAATGCCGCTTCCCGGTTCTCCCGGCTCCAGCAGCAAATGTACCTCTGCATAATGACGAAGCGGTTCAAAATGTCCGATCCCCTCTACCGGTCCTGCTATCGTTTCCTTGTATACCAGACTGCCGGTTCCAAAGGCGACCTCCAGCCCAAACCGTTCCCCGATCAGTGCACGCAGAACCTCCAGTTCAACCTCTCCCATCACCTGCACATGCAGTTCTCCGGTCTCCTCCTGCCAGTTCAGATGCAGTAACGGATGCTCTTCTTCCAACTGTCGAAGCTGCCGAACGGCTTCATGCGGATTGCAGTCCTCCGGTAGAATCATCTGGTAGTTCAGTACCGGTTCCAGAATCGGAAGTTCAGAGTCTGCATCCACGCCCAGCCCCTGTCCGGCATAGCTGTCATCCAGTCCGGTAACGGCACAGATCTGTCCGGCTGTTACCTCTGATACCGCCTGATAACCGGTACCGGAATAGATCCGGATCTGATCTGCCTTCTCCTGTCCAACCATCGCTTTTACCTTCAGACTGCCGCCTGTGATCTTCATATGGGTTAACCGGGTCTGATTCTCATCTCTTGTAATCTTGTAGACCTTTGCCCCAAATTCCTTCGGATACTCCGGTGCCCTTGTGTAAGTCTCCAGCCCTTCTACCAGAGCTTCTATGCCGGACAGCTTCAGTGCAGAGCCGAAATAACATGGGATGATTCTCCGATTCCGGATCTCCCTCCGGATCGACTCTTTCGAAAGCCTTCCTGTCTCCAGATATTCTTCCATCAATCCCTCTGCACACATCGCCAGATCTTCCCCGATCGCAGAAACATCCGCAAAATCATAACAATTCTCAGACAACTGCCCCTGAAGTTCTGCTAATAGCTGCTCTCGATCGGTACCCGGTTGATCCATCTTATTCACAAATAAAAAAACCGGAATCTGGTACTGCTTTAGCAGCTTCCATAATGTCCGGGTATGTGCCTGTACTCCATCTGCCCCACTGATCACCAGAATTGCATAGTCCAACACCTGTAGTGTACGCTCCATCTCAGCTGAGAAGTCTACATGTCCCGGCGTATCCAGCAAGGTCATATGAATAAGATCTGTATTTAGTTCCGCCTGCTTGGAAAATATGGTGATTCCCCTTGCACGCTCCATCGAAAACGTATCTAAAAAGGCATCCTGATGGTCCACACGTCCCAGCTTCCGGATCCCTCCTGTTGTATATAAAAGTGCTTCTGATAATGTTGTCTTTCCGGCATCTACATGTGCCAGAATTCCGATCACCACATGTTTATCCATCGTATCATATTACTCCAACCTGCTTTAATCCGTTCCAGATACCTGCCTGATGAATGTCCGTGGTCACATAGTCTGCATGCTCCTTCAGTGCCGGGATACCATTTCCCATTACGATTCCCTGACCGGCATAGTCGATCATCTCAAAGTCATTCGAGCCATCTCCAAAGGCGATTGTATCCTCCCGAGAGATTCCCATTGCATCCATCATGTGCTGCATACCGGTTGCCTTATTTACGCCCTTTCGGGTAAACTCACCGGAATATACAATATCTGTTCCAAAGCTGCAGCCTGTCAGCTTAAAGTATCCATCCGTCAGTTGATCCATCTCATCCTGAAGCTCTGCCACTGTCGCATCTGCCCGAAAGTATACTCCACACTCTAATATACCGGCATGAACCGGATCCTCGCATATCGTCATATCGCTTCGGATCTTGTCCGCACTTTTTCCACCGGATAATGTCTCTTCCATCCGTTCCCGATTCCGCTTTGTCAGAAAGCACCCGGAATATCCCTGCAGAAAATATGCTGCTCCATGACGATCAAAGCAGCCGCATAGCTGATTCAGCTTTTCTTTCTCTAATATACTATGATAGATCGTCTCTTGTCCACAACGAATATAGGCTCCCGCCGAAGCAACCACTCCGTCAAAGCCCAGATCCAATAAAAAAGGATAGATTATGGTATATGGCCGACCGGTACAGATGGCTGTTTTATGTCCATTGGCTCTTGCCTGCCGCAGACCTTCTATCGTACTCTCCGGCACATGCATATCTGAGTCCAATAACGTTCCATCTATATCAAAAAATATCAGCTTACTCATAATCTATCCTCCTGCCACTTTATTTACTTTGCATCTCTTATAATCTTACGGATCGGCAGTACGCAGGCCGGCGATACGGACAGTTCGTCGATTCCCATCTCCAGGAAGGTCTCGGTCAGTTCCATATCTGCTCCCAGCTCTCCGCAGATACCGGCCCAGATGCCGGCTTCATGTGCGTTCTTCGCTACCATACGGATCAACCGCAGGATCGCCTCATGGTGTGGGCGATAGAAGGTGTCTAACTTCGGATTCTGACGGTCGATCGCCAGTGTGTACTGTGTCAGATCATTTGTTCCGATACTGAAGAAATCGACTTCCTTTGCCAACTGATCGCTGATGATCGCTGCCGCCGGTGTCTCAATCATAATACCCTCTTCTACCTCACCGACCGGAACGCCTGCATCCATAAGCTCCTGTTTCACAGCCGCTGAGATTTCTTTGATCTGCCGTACTTCCTCTACGGCTGTAATCATCGGATACATGATCGCTATATTACCAAATGCACTGGCACGGAACAATGCCCGCAACTGTGTCCGGAAGATCTCCGGTCTGGTCAGACAGATACGAATCGCCCGATAGCCCAGTGCCGGATTGTCCTCTTTATCCAGTCCAAAATAGTCTACCTGTTTATCCGCACCGATATCCAGTGTCCGTATAATGACCTTCTTTCCGGCCATCGTTTCAGCCACCCGCTTATATACCTGGAACTGTTCCTCTTCTGACGGATAATCCTGTGATTCCAGATATAAAAACTCACTTCGAAACAGTCCGATTCCCTCTGCATCATTCATCAAAACCGTTGCCAGATCGGATACATTTCCGATATTTGCATACAGATGTACCTTCTGTCCGGACTGTGTAACGCTTTCTTTTCCCTTCAACGTCTGATACAGCCGATCTCGTTCCTCTTCCTCTGCCTTTCGCTTCTGATACTCCAGGATCGTAGTCTCATCCGGATCTACGAACAGGATACCCTCCTTACCGTCTACGATCGCCATCTTGCCATTCCATTCCTTCCGGATGTCGATACCGATCAGTGCCGGTATTCCCATCGTTCTCGCCAGAATGGCAGTATGTGAATTCGTAGAGCCCAGATGTGTCACAAATGCCAGCAGCTTCGACTTATCCATCTTGACGGTCTCGCTCGGTGCCAGATCCTCTGCCACGATAATCACCGGTGTGTCTCCGAGTTCTCCACTGTTTCCACGCCCGGTTAAGATTGATACCACCCGGTCAGAGATATCCTTTATATCCGCAGACCGTGCCTGAAAATACTCATCATCCATATTGGCAAACATTTCCGCAAAATGATCTCCGGTCATAGCAACCGCATATTCTGCATTGATCTCCTGCGTTGTTATCATGTTAGAAATGGAATCATTATAATCATCATCCTCTAACAGCATGCTATGCACCTCAAAGATCTGTGCATTTACCTCACCGACCTCCTGAACAGCCTTTTCATATAACTCCTGTAGCTGCTCAATCGCCGTCTCCTTGGCTGCTTCATATCTGGCCAGCTCCGCCTGTACATCCTCTACATGTCTTCTAACAACCTGATCCTGTTCCTTGGAATAAAAGAGGATCGGTCCGATCGCAACCCCGTTAAATACTTTCTTGCCCGTATACTTCTCCATAAGCCCCTTCTTTCTAAGACACACTGCGGTCTTACACTACCTCCTATAAGTTTGCCTCGAAGAATGCCTGCATATCCTTTGCTGCCTGCTCTTCGTTCTCACCTTCTACCTCAACTGTTACTTCATCGCCCTGCTTAACACCCAGAGCCATGATTGCCATCAGCTTTCTGGCATCTGCGCTTCCCTTTGCAGTCTTTATTGTTACCGTTGCTGCCTGTTCCTTTGCTGCCTTTACCAGCAGTCCTGCCGGTCTTGCGTGAATTCCTACCTCGTCTGTGATTGTGTACTTGAATGCTACCATCGTTCATTTCTCCCTTCTGTTCTACCTATTGTTTTTTGATATTGCAGTGATTTTTATTCAAAGAGTTTAAAAAAACCCGGGCAAACTGAGAACTCTAAACTTAAATTTCATTTTAAAATTCTCAACTTGTCCGGGTCATGCCAACTCAATGTTACACCCCGTTACGGAGTATGTAATTCAATCACTTGCTTATAGTTGTATATTATGATAAAATTCATTCTTTGTCAATTACCAAAATACAAATTTCATCTGATTTTTCCGCATTTTCTTATGAAGGCTGTTCCATTATTTTTTTCTTGCATTTTTTGACGGCTGCGAGTACAATGTCGGTAGTTGAGATAGTTCTTCGGGGCAGGGTGTGATTCCCTACCGGCGGTACAGCCCGCGAGCCATATGGCATGATTCGGTGTGATTCCGAAGCCGACAGTATAGTCTGGAGGAAAGAAGATTCTCTCATGAATATCATGAGTCTATTCCCCGGAATCCACTGGATTCCGTTTTTTATTGTCATTTTCACTGCCCCATATCTGATCGGGGTATATTCATTCCCGGTACAAAAACGAGCTATCACCAGCACAGTGTTCAAAAGCAGTTGTAAAAAAAGGAGTGTTATTATGCGAAAACTGGCTATATTTTTTCCGGGTATCGGCTATCATACAGATAAGCCCCTGCTTTACTACAGCCGCAAGCTGGCAAAGCGGGCCGGTTATGAAACCATCGACATGCAATATGGCGGTTTTCCATCTGATGTAAAGGGAAACCCCGAAAAAATGAAACAGGCATTTGTGAGTGCTCTTGCACAGACGGAAACTTGTCTTCAGCATGTAGACCTTTTATCCTATGACCGATTACTGTTTGTATCAAAGAGTGTCGGCACTGCCGTTGCAGCCGCTTATGCTGCCAGCAAAAAGGTCTTGCCTGCACAGGTCTTCTACACGCCGGTGGAAGCCTCCTTTTCATTTATCCGCCCGGATGGCATCGTATTTACCGGTACAAAGGATCCATGGGTAGAAACGGATATCGTAAGAACAAACTGTGACCGCCTCGGGCTGCCACTGACAATCATCCCGGATGCCAATCATTCTCTGGAAACCGGAGATCCCCTTCAGGATCTGGCTGTCTTAAGTCAGATTATGACCATCACAAAGAACTATATCGACCGGATAGGAAAGGAGCAGCTATGACAGATGTAGAAATCATGCGGCATGCCATATCGTTAGCTACCCGCGCCACCGGACACACCAATCCGAATCCCATGGTCGGAGCCGTAGTCGTAAAGGACGGGCGTATCATAGGAGAAGGCTATCATCAGCAGATCGGTGGACTTCATGCAGAACGAAATGCTTTGGCAAACTGCACAGAATCGCCGGAAGGTGCCACCATTTATGTGACATTAGAGCCCTGCTGCCACTATGGCAAGACACCGCCCTGCACAGAGGCCATTATCGAACATAAACTGGCAAAGGTTGTCATCGGTTCCCGTGATCCGAACCCAAAGGTATCCGGCAAGGGCGTGCAAATGCTGCGTGCAGCCGGAATCGAGGTCATCGAGGACTTCCTGCGGGAGGAATGTGATGCTATTAACCCGGTCTTTTTCCATTATATAAAGGAAAAGCATCCATATATCGCACTAAAGTATGCTATGACTGCCGATGGCAAAATCGCTGTTAATACCGGAGCCTCCCAGTGGATCACCGGTGAAGCAGCGCGCCGGCATGTCCACGAACTGCGGAACTACTATCGGGGGATTCTGGTGGGTCTGGGTACCGTCTTACAGGATAATCCGATGCTGACCTGCCGGATTCCGGGCGGACGCCAGCCGGTTCGTATCGTCTGTGACAGTCATTTACGGATTCCTCTGAACTGCAATCTGTGCAATTCTACGGATCAGGCACCCCTGATTGTCGCTTGCACAGATCCTTCCGAGCAAAAGAAACAAGCCTTGGAGGAAAAGGGTGTTCAGGTGCTGGTTGTAAAGGAAACAGATCACAGACCGGATCTGTCAGATCTGCTTATTAAGCTCGGTCAAATGGATATCGACGGTATTCTGGTAGAAGGCGGCGGCACGATCAATGCTTCCTTTATAGAAGCCGGTCTGGTTCAACATATCTACGCTTATGTGGGAGCTCAGATCTTCGGCGGCACAACCTTCTATACACCGGTCAGCGGAACCGGTATTCAGGCCGTCAGTGATAGTTTGAAGCTGGTTGCACCAAAGGTTCAGATCTTTGATCCGGATGTCCTGATCGAGTACGACGTGCAACAGTAAGGAGGGTTCTATGTTTACAGGTATTATAGAGGAAACGGGAACTGTGAAAAAGATGATCAGTGAACAGATCTCCGGTTCTATCGAAATAAAAGCCGATCATGTACTGGAGGGTACCAACATCGGAGACAGTATCGCCGTCAATGGTGTCTGTCTGACCGTCACCCATATCCAAAAAGATGGATTTACCGCCGATGTCATGGCAGAAACCCTGCGAAAAACAAATCTCGGCAGTCTTCCGATCGGCGGGCGGGTGAATCTGGAACGTGCAATGTCTGCGGGTGGCCGATTCGGCGGTCACATCGTCAGCGGTCACATAGACGGTACCGGTACGATTCAGTCCTTAAACCGGGAAGGCAATGCGGTCTGGGTTACTATCGCTGCTCCGGCTTCGATCCTGCATCTCATCGTCATGAAGGGATCCATCGCCATTGACGGAATCAGTCTGACCGTTGCTTATGTCGATGACTCTGTCTTCAAGGTATCTGTCATCCCACATACCGGGGAGGAAACAACCCTGCTGACCAGAAAGCCGGGCGATGTTGTGAATCTGGAAAATGATATTGTCGGAAAATATGTAGAACGTCTGCTGACACCTTATACGGAACCAAAGCAGACGGAATCTGCGATCACCATGGATTTCTTACGAGAGCATGGTTTCTAACAGTTACCACTAAGGAGGTTATATATATTATGGATTTTGAATTTGCTACTATTGAACAGGCACTGGATGCCTTACGTGCCGGAAAGATCATCCTTTGTACCGATGATCCCGACCGTGAAAATGAAGGAGACTTTATCTGTGCCGCAGAATATGCGACCGGAGAAAATATTAATTTCATGGCCGTACACGGAAAAGGTCTGATCTGCATGCCGATGTGTAAGGATCTGGCTGACAAGCTGAATATCCCTCAGATGGTATCGGAAAACACCGATAATCACTGCACCGCATTTACCGTTTCGATCGACCATGTAGATACCACCACCGGTATCTCAGCCTTTGAGCGATCCATCACTGCGATGAAGGCTGTCACCGATGATGCTCAGCCGGGTGACTTCCGCCGTCCCGGACATATGTTTCCTCTGGTCGCCAGACACGGCGGCGTTCTGGTAAGAAACGGTCACACGGAGGCAACCGTTGATCTTATGCGGCTGGCCGGCTTAAAACAATGTGGTCTTTGCTGTGAGATCATGGCAGACGACGGACATATGATGCGGACACCGGAGCTAAAGAAGATTGCACAGCAGTATCAGATCCCATTTATTACAATCAAGGATCTGCAGGACTACTGCCGCCTGCATGAAAAGCATGTCCGTCGGGAAGCGACGGTCAAACTTCCGACCAAATACGGAGAATTCAAGGCTTACGGATATGTCAGTGATATCACCGGGGAACATCACATCGCTCTGGTAAAGGGTGACATCGGCGACGGAAAGGATGTTCTGTGCCGCGTTCACTCCGAATGTCTGACCGGAGATGTCTTCGGATCTCTGCGCTGTGACTGCGGCGATCAGTTATCCAGTGCCCTAAAACAGATTGAAAAGGAAGGCCGAGGCGTTCTGCTCTATATGCGTCAGGAGGGCCGAGGCATCGGTCTGATCAACAAACTAAAGGCCTATGAACTTCAGGAACAGGGACGTGATACGGTAGAAGCCAATCTGGATCTGGGCTTTGCTCCGGATCTTCGGGAATACTGGGTTGGTGCTCAGATCTTACGGGATCTGGGAATCAAGGAGCTTCGCCTGCTGACTAACAACCCAAGCAAGATCTACGGTCTGGATGGTTACGGACTGACGATCAAGGAACGTGTACCGATCGAGGTACCGGTGCAGAAGTTTGACCAGTTCTATATGAAGACAAAGGAACAGAAAATGGGACACATTTTCACCCATCATATCGAGTAACACTATAAACAAAAACAATAAAAACCTAAAGGAGGATCTATACAATGAATACATTAGAAGGTATGTTAGTTGCAAAGGAAGGCATGAAGGTCGGCATCGTCGTTGCCCGATTCAATGAGTTCATCACCAATAAGCTGCTGGGTGGTGCTGTCGACGGTCTAACTCGCCACGGAGTCGCAGATGATAACATCACAACCGCATGGGTACCGGGTGCATTTGAGATTCCATTGATTGCTGAAAAGATGGCAAAATCCGGAAAGTATGATGCCGTTATTTGTCTGGGTGCTGTAATCCGTGGTGCTACCAGCCACTATGACTATGTCTGCAATGAAGTATCAAAGGGTGTTGCTCAGGTCTCTCTTCAGTCTGAGATCCCGGTTCTGTTCGGTGTTGTTACAACCGAAAATATTGAACAGGCAATCGAGCGTGCCGGAACAAAGGCAGGCAATAAGGGCTATGACTGTGCACTCTCTGCCATTGAGATGGCAAATCTGATTGATCAGATCTAATCCCGGTCAAATCTAATCAACATACAAAATGAAGATAAGAAAAGACACTGCATCCAACAGTGTCTTTTCTTATCTTCCCGTATGTGTAAACTACGCTTTACCGTCAGCCCTCATACTCTGCACTTCCATAGCCCAGAATCAATGCCGAAATGCCCGGAAGCAGTGCGGAAAAGATCGCAAATCCGGTACCTTTTCCAAACTTCTTAGCAGTCTGAAACCACATGATGATTCCAACGATTACATTTGCACCCGGTATCAATGCCAACAGTCCCAGCAAACCATTGCCAAATGCAATCCGTCCCATACAGATCAGGTTATAGATTGGGATAATACATCCCCATCCAGGCTGCCCGGCCTTCTTATAAAGTTTCCATAGAGCCACGATCTCAATAACTGCAAGAACCAATGAAATAATGCTGCTAACAACTGTAACGGCTGCATTCATTCCATCCATTGCATAATAGGTATCACTATACATGCCTTTTGTCCCCCTTCATTTTATTTTAGAACCTCATTATACCCTACGCCTTATGTGCTGTCAAATTATGTCAATGCCGCTTTCATCTCCGCGACATACTTACCTACGGTCTTAACTGCATTTCTGCCTTCTGCTGCTACCTGCTTTACGATCGCACTTCCTACGATTACACCGTCTCCATAGACCGCCATCTGTCGTGCCTGCTCCGGCGTTGCAATACCGAATCCGATTGCTACCGGAAGGTCGGTCACTTCCCGAACCAGTGCTACCATTCCTCCGATATCCGATGTAATCTCACTTCTGACACCGGTTACTCCCATAGAGGATACACAGTAGATAAAGCCTTCTGCTTCCTTTGCGATCATCTTTATCCGTTCCTTCGAAGTCGGTGCTATGAGGGATATCAGCTCGATTCCATTCTTCTCACACATCGGCTTCAGTTCGTCTTTTTCTTCATATGGCATATCCGGAACGATGACGCCATCGATACCTGCCGCCTTGCAGTTCTCCATGAACCGCTCACTGCCGTAGCTGTAAATAGGATTCAGATAGGTCATAAATACGAATGGGATCGTAACGGTTTGCCGTACACGTTTTACCAGTTCAAAAAGCTGATCGGTGGTACAGCCACCCTTCAATGCCCGGACATCTGCCTCCTGTATCACAGGTCCCTCTGCAATCGGGTCCGAAAACGGAATACCGATCTCGATGAGATCTGCTCCCTGCCTTACCATTTCATAAATCAACTGTTCCGTTGTCTCAATATCCGGATCCCCTCCGGTAATAAATGGGATAAATGCCTTACCATGATCAAATGCCTGTTTTATTCTACTCATAAATATTCACTCCTCTGTATCTTGCAATCGCTGCTACATCCTTATCTCCACGACCGGATATATTGACTACGATAATTTTATCTTTTGATAACTCCTTTGCATATTTGATTGCATATGCGACTGCATGTGCACTCTCTACCGCCGGAATGATTCCTTCGATCCGGGACAGATATTCAAATGCATTCACGGCCTCCTCATCTGTGATCGGTACATATCTGGCACGACCGGTTTCATTCAGCATAGCATGCTCCGGTCCGATACCCGGATAATCCAGACCTGCAGAAATGGAATATACCGGTGCGATCTGTCCGAATTCATTCTGGCAGAACAGGGACTTCATACCATGGAAGATGCCCTTGGTACCGTTCGCTATCGTAGCTGCATTCTTTGGGTTGTCAACTCCCAGACCGGCGGCTTCGCATCCGATCAGCTCTACCGATGTATCCGGAATAAAGTCATAGAACGCACCCATTGCATTGCTGCCGCCACCGACACATGCGATCACTGCATCCGGCAGTCGTCCTTCCTTCTCCATCAACTGCTGCTTGATTTCTTTTCCGATCACGCTCTGGAAGTCTCTGACGATCATCGGAAACGGATGTGGACCCATAACGGATCCCAGTATATACAGCGTATCATCTACTCGCTTAGACCACTCCCGCATGGTTTCATTTACAGCATCCTTTAATGTCATCGTACCGCTGGTTACCGGATGTACCTTTGCGCCCAGCAGTTCCATACGGTAAACATTTAATGCCTGCCGTTCCGTATCCTCTTTTCCCATAAAGATCTCACATTCCATGCCCATTAAGGCAGCGGCTGTAGCGGTTGCAACACCATGCTGTCCGGCTCCGGTCTCTGCGATGACTCTTGTCTTTCCCATACGTTTTGCTAACAATACCTGACCTAATACATTATTGATCTTATGGGAACCGGTATGATTCAGATCCTCCCGCTTCAGATAGATCTTTGCACCGCCCAGATCCTCTGTCATCCGTTTTGCTTCATAGAGCAGAGACGGTCTGCCGGCATAATTCTTTAACAGATCATTTAATTCATTTACAAAGTCCGGATCGTTCTTATAATGCTCATATGCCGCTTCTACCTCATGAACTGCGGTCATAAGTGTTTCCGGCACATATTGTCCACCATACTCTCCGTATCTTCCCGTTGTTTTACTCATCTTTTCTCTCACTTTCTTTTGTCTTCTAACTCAATCTATCTTTTTATTTTATTCCTTTGTCTCCGTGATATCGCGAACCGCAGTAATCAGTGCAGCGATCTTCGTCTCATCTTTTTTCCCGTCCGTTTCCACTCCACTGCTCACATCGATTCCATACGGATGTAGCTTCTGAATCAGATCTGCTACATTCTCCGCCGTGATGCCACCTGCCAGAATGTATGGACGATAGCCCTCCGGGATCAGGTCTATATCAAAAGCCTCTCCCGTTCCACCATATTGCTCCGGATGATAGGCATCCAAAAGGAGCAGATCTGCCTCACTCATTTCTACCGCCTGCAGCTGTTGCCTGCTCCTCACCCGGACGGCACGAATAACCGGATTTTTTGTCCTCAGTTTCAGTTCTCGTATATACTCCTCGTCCTCATCTCCATGAAGCTGAATCACATCAATAACACCGGACTCACACAGCTCTACGATATGCTCGATCGTATCGTTCACAAATACTCCGACTGATCGGATACTACTGTCCATCTGACTTCGGAGTTCCTTCGCCTGTGCATCGGTTACCTTCCGTCTGGTATCTGCAAAGACAAACCCGGCATAATCCGGCTTCCAACGATTGACCGCCCGAACATCCTCTGCTCCGGTCAGCCCACAGATCTTAATCCGGGAACCTCGAAGTTCATTTAACATCTGTGTCTTATCCTTTGCCCGCATGAGCGTTTCTCCGATCAAGACACCATTTACATCTGCCTCTCGCAGTCTCTGGATATCTGCACCGTTCCGGATCCCACTCTCTGCTACAAAGAGGATATCGGACGGCACCTGTTTTCTTAACCGTTCGCTGTTGCCGATATCTACCGTAAAATCCTTTAGATTCCGATTATTTACTCCGATCAACCGGGCACCCGCCCGGATTGCCGTTTGAATCTCTTCTTCATTATGTGCCTCTACCAGGGCGGTCAGCCCCAGTTCATCACAGATCTGAATATACCGCTGTATCGTTTCTCCTTCCAGTACGGCACAGATTAAGAGTACCGCATCTGCACCGATCACCTTTGCCTGATAGATCTGATAGGCATCGATCACAAAGTCCTTGCGGATCACCGGGATCCCAACGACTTCCTTTATCTGTGTCAGATACTCATTACTGCCCTGAAAGAAGTCCGGCTCTGTCAAAACGGAGATACAGGCGGCACCACTTTTTTCATAGTCCTGTGCGATCTGGAGGTATGGGAATTCCTTTGCAATCAGCCCTTTTGATGGGGAAGCTTTCTTCACCTCACAGATGAAACCGATATCCGATCCTGCCAGTGCCTGTTCAAAGGCAAACGGTGGGAGCTTACTCACTGTCCGCTCTGCCTGCTCGATCATAGCCGCTTCACTGATCGCCGCCTTTTCTCTTTGTACCCGTATTCTGGTTTTCTCTACTATCTCATCTAATATCATATTATCTATCCTTCATCCCATGTTTCCATACTTCCATGCTGCTATCTTAGAACCGGTTCGTTGCCTCAATGAAACGATTCAACTGCTCCATAGCCTTTCCGCCGATGATGATTTCTCTTGCTTTTGCAACTGCCTCTTCCATCGTTACATCTTCCAGCATATAGATGCAGGCCGCTGAGTTTAAGATCACCGCATCTGCCTTTGGTCCCGGCTCTCCCCGGAAGATCGACCGCATAATCTCTGCATTTTCTACCGGATCTCCTCCGACCAGATCATCCTTTTTGCATTTTGTAAATCCATAATCCTCCGGATTCAGTACAAAGCTCTTTAGCTCGCCATCCCGGATTGAGCAGCAGGTCGTATTCGCACTTAATGATATCTCATCCAGCTTATCCTGTCCATATACTACCATACCTCTCTTCACACCCAGATTTACCAGCACCTTTGCCAGGGGCTCCACCAAGGCTTCTTCATATACGCCCAGAAGCTGATAGCTGGCACCTGCCGGATTCCCCAGAGGTCCAAGAATATTGAATATTGTCCGGATTCCCAGTTCCTTTCGGACCGGTGCTACGAACCGCATCGCATTGTGATAGGTCTGTGCAAACATGAAGCAAAGACCGATGTCTTTCAGAACCTGCGCACTCTCTGCCGGTGATATTGTAATCTTAACTCCCAGTGCCTCCAGTACATCAGCTGCACCACACTTGCTGGATACACTACGGTTTCCGTGCTTTGCGACCGGTATGCCATAAGCAGATACCACGATAGAGGACGCTGTAGAAATATTAAATGAATTCGCCTCATCTCCACCGGTCCCCACGATCTCCAGTACATCCATATCGTGTAACAACCGAACGCAATGCTCTCTCATGCCTTCCGCACTGGCAGTAATTTCCTCTATGGTTTCACCTTTCATACGAAGTGCTGTAAGATAAGCACCCATATGGATCTGACTGGCTTCTCCACTCATGATCTCATTCATTACACCCTTTGCCATGTCATAAGACAAATCCTCATTTTCTACCAGCTTCTTGATTGCTTCCTTAATCATATCCATTCCTCCTATAATGTGTATTACTACCTGTTCAGAATGATGGAACAGAACGATTCAGGCATCTTGCTGAAAGGCTCCATGCATTAAAAAAAGCTTCTGTCCCTTAACAGGGACAAAAGCTTAAAGTCAACTTCTGCGGTACCACCCAAATTGGTATATCATACCCACTCTGAACATACTTCCATATGTCTCCTTCTGATAACGGCAGGAACCCCGTCAACGCCTACTCTCATATCGGAACTACGTTCTGTCTATGATTTCAAGTTGCCCTCGCAAGCCCATTCACCAGGTTATCCACTGCCGTAATCTCACCACCTACGACTCTCTGGGTGCTTCACACCTGCCTACTCCTCTTGCTCATCGGTTTGTTCTTTATGCCTGTCAGTATACGACGGTATGCAGAGGATGTCAATGATTTTTTATGCCTTCCGGGCACGCTCCCGCTCTGCTGCTCAGCGTAGGGTTCCTAAATTCGTGCTTCGCACTCATTAAGGAACTCCTATAACTGCTTTCTGACCTGTTCGATATCCTCCGGTTCACACTCCGCAATGGCAAGGATATCCTCATCACTGTAACCTCGCTGGAGCATGTTTTTGATAACCAAGCGGTTCTTCTCCTGCAATTTCTGCTCCCCTATCTGTTCTCCTTGCCGCAGTCCTAACTGCAAGCCTTCATTTTTCATGTCTATTGCCATGTCTTCCCACGCTTTACACATATTCACGTCCTCCTCGCCTTCTTGAATCTCTATGTTAACACCTGTCATTTCTTTGATAAACTGTGCCGTTTCCCGATCTACATGGTAGAAG
>Ga0129313_1000434_pt1 | contig 36328 bp, 27 predicted proteins | sample O1105metagenome_FD_94436 | JGI IMG/M metagenome (GOLD analysis project Ga0129313, IMG submission 94436) | Orangutan group fecal microbial communities from fecal samples from Wisconsin, USA - O1105 metagenome | ecosystem: Host-associated > Mammals > Digestive system > Large intestine > Fecal...
GGATTCCTTGTTGCAACCTTACGGAGAAGGGGGACCGCACAGCGGTGGAACTTGCGACAAGGAGGGGCCCACGAAGTGGGAGGAATCCTTATCGCCCAAAGGCCCTGCCTTCCCGCAGAAGGGGCCCGCGCGAAAGCGTGGGAGGATTCCTTGTTGCTGCAGAGACCTCAAAGAGGTCTCTTTTTCTATTTGTCGCTTCTTGCCTAATTGCTCCTTATATATGATTTATATATTTTACGCGCTAATTCTATTCAAATTTTAGCAATTTCAGGGCAGGGACCAGTCGATTCTATCATTTGTGGCACATCTAGCCCATTTTTAATTTTCAGTACCAAAATGTCTAACATCAGATCACAAAAACTGCTGATTATTGACATTTACTAACAATTATCAAGGCTCTCACAATGCAACTACCACATTCTACCAGCCGCATTACCCACATCTATATAGTCTTACACCTAAAAGTGGGTAACTTTACGGTTGGTTTGCACCCAAATGACCTCAGAAATCAAATCGTGCCAGCAGCGTTGGTACTGGACTATATGGATACCCAAGAATGTGCCACATCTGATAGAATTACACGCGTTGAATCGTCTAATTACGTTGCGAATAGGAACTTTCGCAACACAAAGAAAGGCTTTTGTGTCGCAGCACAAGGTATTTACAGCGCAAAGAGAAGCTTTCGTGATGTGACATGAGGCTTTCACCATACAACACAAGGCTCACGCGATGTGACGTGTGGCTTTCGAGTCGGCGCACTACGATATTCCCGTCCAAGTGGAAAGAAATCCAGAATTATGGTATACTAAAGCCTATACAACGTATACAAAAAATATAAGGGGACAAATACATGGCATTATTTATTGAAATTTTGCTAATAGGAATAGGATTATCAATGGATGCCTTTGCAGTATCAGTCTGCAAAGGCCTTGGAATGAGTAAACTTAATGAGAAACAGGCAGTGGTTATTGGACTGTACTTTGGCGGTTTTCAGGCATTGATGCCCTTTATTGGGCATCTGCTTGGAATCCAATTTGAGAAGTATATAACCAGCATCGACCATTGGATTGCGTTTATATTGCTCGCTTTCATTGGTGGAAAAATGGTCTATGAAGCAATAATTGATGACGGCAAGGACGAGCAAATTGAAAAAGACCAGGCACTTAACCAAGGTGAAATGCTACTTCTGTCAGTTGCAACGAGCATAGATGCCCTTGCAGTAGGAATCACTTTTGCCTTTGCCTACAAAAATCTGAATATATACGAAGCGGTTGCAATTATAGGGATCACAACCTTCGCGCTGTCAATTGTTGGAGTGGTGGTCGGAAACTTCTTTGGAAGCAAATACAAGAAGAAGGCAGAAATCACAGGTGGCATAATTCTGATAGTAATGGGGGCAAAGATACTCCTAGAACACCTAGAAATTCTAGTATTTTAACGCTTTCAGAAAGAATGACAAGTTCCCTGCATCCAACATAACATATAAGATATCAAAACCTACTCAGGAGTAAAAGCCACTCAAATTTTCGCCTTCCCAATAAGAAGAGCAGCCATAGAAAGTGGCCTGCCTGTACTCACATGTATGGATATGGCAAGAATCTTTGCTACGGCTGTAAAATTCAAACAAGATGGAGCGGAACTGGAGGTTTCGCCATTATAGGGATTGGCGCCGAGGCCCACGGCGTTATCTAATACGCGTGTGCAATAGCTTGTTGCTTTCGCGATATTCCTCATAGATTTCGGCTTCGGAGCTTTCGGAAATCATGCGGGCTACGTTTTTGTTGGAACCCATGACCCAGAGAATGTCGTCCTTGCGGAGTTCCGTGTCAATATGAGGCATTACTATAGGGAGTCCGTTTTGTTGTAGGCCGAGAATCATGCAATGCCATTTGTCTCGGATACGGCTGTTTCTGATGGTAGTGCCGGAATATGGCTCGTCACCAGTGAGTTTAAGGGCTACAAAGGCTAGGGCGTTGTCAGTGTCAGGGTATCCACTGTCCATAAACTCTTTGAGAGTGCGGGGAACTCGAGTTGGTTCAACATTTACCACGTGGTAGAAATTATCTATGGATTTGGAGTCGCCTACGACGAAAATTTTGTCGCCAACATGAATGACCATGTCAGTTGGCGGCAGAATATAGTGCCTGTCGAAGCGACGAATTTTCACGACGAATATGTCGAAGAAGTGGCCCCAATCCAGGTCGTGGAGGGTTTTGTCAGCAAAACCAGCACCCTCGGGCACAATAAATGAGATGATTCTCAAGTTTTCATCGAGCCAGGACTGTTTGATTCCTGACTCGTTTTCTTTTTCAATAATTCTTTCGTTTAGGTTTCTAAGGAACCTTGTTTCCAGTTTCAGGTAGGATGTGGACATAAAGCCATTTCTTGCTGTCAGGCAGACCGCTATAATAATGAAGGCAAAAACATACAGATGTGGCGTGCGCCAGATAATGGTAATTGGGAAGTATGCAATCGCTGCAATCACTATGATTTTAATGATGTTAAAAGCAATGAGCGGTAGTCTGTTGGTCTTGGATTTCAGCCACAAAGCCGTGAAGTAGGTGTTACTGAAGCCCATCATCGGCTTGATGAAGAAGGCGATGACAAAATACATGACACCAAGGGCAACGAATTCTGCTGTGTTTCTATGGAGAAAAGTGTCCAGTCCAGGCAATAGAATCTTGTAGCCTGCGACTACTGTCACCAGCATCAAAACTCCATAAATCCCAAGTCCTGACATATACTTTTTTATAAATTCTGCCCAGTCGTTGTCTTCATCAGAATCATCGCTGCGCGAAGCTGCATTCTTAGCGATAATATCCAGTAACTTTTCTGGCATCAATCCAGAGATTCTTTCTATTATAGGATTGGAGAACTTCATCAGTATCGGACAGACAAAGGCCGTGACAATGGCTGCCGAAACTATGATTGGGTACAGGTCCTTATCCATGCCGCCAAGGCTTATGCCAAGGGAGGCTATGATAAAAGAAAACTCTCCAATAGGGCCAAGACTGAGACCGGCGTGGAGCGCAGTCTGGAAGTTTTGACCGGAGATGAGCATGCCCAGGCTTGCGAAAACGAACTTGGACAAGATGACTGTCAGGGCAAGGAGGGCAATGGTTGGTGCGTAGGAAACTATGATTTGTGGGTCAACCTTCATACCTACGGAGAGGAAGAAGACGGCTACGAACATGTCTTTAATGCCTTTGCTCAGGTGCTCGACGCGTTCTGCGTGAACGGTTCCGGCTAGGATGGAGCCTGCAAGGAAGGCGCCAAGTTCCGAGGAGAAGCCTAGGGATTTTGCAATCATTACCATACCAAAGCACAGACCCAAAGACAGTATCAAAACCATCTCGTCGTTCATCAAATCGATTACTTTATTGAGCACAGTTGGCACAATGTAGATGCCAAGAATTAGCCAAACCGCCAGATAGCAGAGCATCATGGACAGGTTGAGAATCAGAGCTCCACCAGAAATGTTTTGGCTGACGGAGATGGTGGAAAGGACCACCATCATGCAAATGGCCATAATGTCTTCTATTATTAGGTCGGCCAAAACCAACTGGGAGTATTTTTCCTTTTTCAGTTTTAACTCCTCGAAGCTCTTTTGGATTACGGCTGTGGAGCTAATGGACAGCATTACGCCTAGGAAGATGGAGTTAAGGGTGGTGAAGCCCATGAGGTGGCCTACGAAGAAGCCGACCATAAGGCTACCTGAAATTTCTATTATTCCTACAAGAATCGGCGTGCTGCCTAGCTTGAAGAGTTTGTGCAGGTTGAATTCAAGTCCGATGTGGAACATGAGAAAGATTACACCAATTTCGCTCCAGACTTCAATGGATGCCGTTGATTCCACGTCGAAAAACAACGGAAAGTAGGGGCCTGTAAAGAAGCCCGCAAGAATATAGCCCAGGATTAAGGGCTGCTTGATTTTCTTAAAAACTATTGTTATGACTCCGGCCGTAAGCATCATTATGGCCAGGTCAGCTATCATATCTTGATTATGCATTTTACCTCATACTTTCTTTATTTTTATGTGAAATATCACTAAAAATTTTTCAAAATTTGTGTTCAATATTATATAAATATAATACCATATATAATATTGAAAAATAAACATTTCTTTTAGTTTTTTTGTTGCAAAAAATCAAAAAATAGTATACTATTGAAAATAAGCATTTTTTAAAAATTGAAATTTATTATACATAAAGCACAACGAAAGAGAGGAGAACATAATGGCACAGTTTTTTAATGAACCATCAAGAACATTTAACGAATACCTACTTGTACCAGGCTATTCTTCAAAGGAATGCAGAGTAGAAAATGTTAGCTTGAAAACACCAATTGTTAAGTTTAAGAAGGGTGAGGAACCTGCGATTCATGCAAATATTCCACTGGTTTCAGCAGTAATGCAGGCTGTATCTGATGATAAGATGGCAGTTGCACTAGCTAAAGAGGGTGGAATTTCTTTTATATTTGGATCACAGCCAATTGAAAGTCAGGCAGCAATGGTAAAGAAGGTAAAGTCTTATAAGGCAGGTTTTGTTACAAGTGATTCAAACCTGAGACCTGACCAGACTTTAGCAGATGTTATTGCATTAAAGGAAAGAACAGGCCATTCAACTATAGCAGTAACAGAAGATGGCACCCCTGAAGGAAAGATCCTGGGTCTGATTACAAGTAGAGACTATCGTTTAAGCAGAATGAGCTTAGATACTAAGGTTACTGACTTTATGACACCATTTGAAAAGTTAATTTACGCTAAGTCCGGATGCACTTTAAGCGAAGCTAACAATATTCTTTGGGATCATAAGCTTAATGCTCTTCCTGTTATTGACGAAAACCAGAGACTGACTCACTTCGTATTCAGAAAGGACTACGACGCTCATAAGTCAAATCCTAATGAATTACTTGATGCTCAGAAGAGATATGTAGTTGGTGCTGGTATCAATACACGTGACTATGAGGAAAGAATTCCGGCATTATTAGAGGCCGGCGTTGACGTTTTATGTATAGACTCATCAGAAGGATATTCAGAATGGCAGCTTGACACTATTAAGTGGGTAAGAGAAAACTACGGTGACGATGTAAAAATCGGTGCTGGTAACGTAGTTGACGGCGAAGGTTTCAGATTCTTAGCTGAAGCTGGCGCTGACTTCGTAAAGATCGGTATCGGTGGCGGTTCCATCTGTATCACTAGAGAACAGAAGGGTATCGGTCGTGGACAGGCTTCTGCTGTTATCGAAGTTGCTGCTGAAAGAGATAAGTACTTTGAAGAAACTGGCATCTACGTACCAATCTGCTCAGACGGTGGTATCGTATATGACTATCATATGACTCTTGCTCTTGCAATGGGTTCAGACTTCATCATGCTTGGAAGATATTTTGCAAGATTCGATGAATCTCCAACAAATAAGCTAAATGTAAACGGAAACTACGTTAAGGAATACTGGGGTGAAGGTTCTAACAGAGCTCGTAACTGGCAGAGATATGACCTTGGCGGAGATCCTAGAATGAAGTTTGAAGAAGGCGTTGACTCCTATGTTCCATACGCTGGACCACTTCATGACAACGTTAACCTTTCACTTAACAAGGTAAAATCAACAATGTGTAACTGCGGAGTTCTTTCAATTCCTGAACTTCAGAAGAACGCTAAGCTTACTCTTGTATCTGCAACTTCAATTGTTGAAGGTGGAGCACATGACGTAATTCTTCGTGATTCTTCATCTAACGCAATTAGATAGAATCAGACGAGGACTTTGCGACTTAGAAAAAATGGATGATTTTAGTGAGTTTTGATATAAAGGAGTTTTTCAATGAATAATGTAAGACCGGAAACAATGGAACGTATTACTACTGCAGAACTTGCAGAAAAGTTTATCGAAGAGCAGATTGCGGAAATTCGTGAGCAGGTTGGCGACAAGAAGGTTCTGCTTGCTTTGTCAGGTGGTGTGGACAGCTCAGTTGTCGCAGCACTTCTAGTTAAGGCTGTTGGCAAGCAGCTTGTGTGTGTGCACGTAAATCACGGCCTGCTGAGAAAGGGTGAGCCTGAACAGGTTGTTGAAGTTTTCCGCAACCAGATGGATGCAAACCTGATTTATGTTGACGCTGTTGATCGTTTCCTTGATGCACTTAAGGGTGTGGACGATCCGGAAGAAAAGAGAAAGATTATCGGCGGACTGTTCATCGACGTTTTCGCTGAAGAAGCATCCAAGCTTGAAGGGGTTGAATTCCTTGCGCAGGGGACTATCTACCCAGATATTACTGAATCCAAGGGCATCAAGTCTCACCACAACGTAGGTGGACTTCCTGAGGAACTGAACTTTGAATTAGTTGAACCGGTAAGACTTCTTTATAAGGACGAAGTAAGAATTGTTGGTAAGGCATTAGGTCTTCCTGATAATATGGTATACAGACAGCCGTTCCCAGGTCCAGGACTTGGTGTTCGTTGCATAGGTGCAATCACAAGAGACAGACTAGAAGCTGTAAGAGAATCTGACGCAATTCTTCGTGAAGAATTTGAAAAGTACGGCCTTGAAGGCAAGGTATGGCAGTACTTCACAGTTGTTCCTGACATCAAGTCAACTGGTATCAAGAACGAAACTAGAAGCTGGGAGTGGCCTGTAATCATCAGAGCCGTTAACACAGTGGATGCTGTTACTGCAGAACCTGCAAACCTAGATTTCGATATGCTTCAGCACATTACTGCTCGTATTACTTCTGAAGTTGCAGGCGTAAATAGAGTGCTGTGGGATATTACGCCGAAGCCTACGGGGACTATTGAGTGGGAGTAAAGTGGCGGGTGTCTCTCGCTGCGAAAGCTTGTTATTTTCGCTCACTGCGTTGTCAGCTGCGCACGTCTGCGGTGCTCACGTACTTCAAGTACGCTCCGCGCCTCGAGTACTTGCTTCCTAGCTGTGAACGAAAATTTCTGCGCTTAAAAATAACGCTTATAGATGAAATAGTAAATATAAAGAAAAGAACCGTTGAAATTCCAACGGTTCTTTTTTTAGTCGGATGCCAATTCTATCATTTTTGTCCCATTTCTAGGTTTTTGGGTAAGGGTCAAATCATAGGCACATTGACATAAAAAAATTCCCCCTTCATTAGGGGGATAATTCATTTACACTGACATTTGGCCTTTGTTTATTTGGATATGTGGAGTGGCCGACAAAATAAAGCATCAGTAGCCTGACAAAAACATTAGCTGCCTTTAACAGGATTCTCCTTAACTGCATTAATGTTTTGTCAGGCTTTTTTTAGATGAAGGAATAGAAGTTGAATATAAGCTGTAAAGAAGAGTTTATATTGACAAGTAACGACTATGTCGTTACAATTGACGCAAGAAAGGCGGCTGATCTATGGAAAAAACCATTAAGAACTATCTGTTGAATTTCAAAAGCAAAATTACTTATAAAGAAACTAATGCAGAAGAATTAGTTAGTGAGTTAATCGCAAAATATAACTGCGTAGATATTACAAATTCTTTTCTGAGAACTACAAAATACAAGATGTATGCAGATAAGATAGCACAACATAAAGGTGAATAGGTGGGGAAGTGAGGAAATATGAAGCGGTGCAGTTGGTGTAACGAAAAGAATCCAATATATGTGGAGTACCACGACAATGAATGGGGAAAACTACGGACAGATGATGCGCACCTGTTTGAAATGCTTATTTTGGAGTCATTTCAGGCAGGACTGTCGTGGGAATGTGTTTTGAATAAAAGAGAAAACTTCCGAGAAGCCTATGATGGTTTTGATATGGGGAAAGTCTGTGCCTATGACGAGGCGAAAAAAGCAGAACTTCGCAGCAATCCAGGGCTCATTCGCAACAAGCTGAAAATCGATGCAAGCGTTGGAAATGCAAGGATTTTCAGAGAGATTGTTGGCGAGTGCGGGAGCTTTTATGATTACCTGAAAAACTTCACTGGGCTGGACATTATTTTCGAATGCGACAAAACAACTAGCGAAATTTCGGACAAGATTTCGGCAGACCTAAAGAAGCGAGGTATGAAGTTTGTGGGGAGCACCATAATTTACTCTTTTCTCCAGGCAGTGGGAATGATTTATTCCCACGAGGAGAGCTGCGATATGTGCAAGCTAGCAGAAGAGTAGAAATGTAATCGGAGGTAAGAACAAACTATGTTATATGTAATCAGACATGGAAAAACTGACTGGAATCGTCAGCGGAAAATGCAGGGGAAAACGGATATCCCCCTAAATGAAGAGGGAAGGGCTATGGCGGAAGCAGCTCATGAGAGATATAAGGATGTGCACTTTGACATTTGTTACTGTTCGCCTCTTGCCCGCGCAAGGGAGACTGCTGAAATTTTGCTTCAGGGACGTCAGGTTCCAATAATATTTGATGATCGCCTGGAGGAAATGGGCTTCGGCGTTGCAGAGGGTGAAAGTGCAGATCAAAGTGAAGGTGAGCCAATCTACAATTTTTTCAAGCATCCGGAGCGTTATGGGCTAGAACTTCCAGAAGGGGCCGAAAGCTTCGATGATTTGTTTGCACGGACAGGAGACTTTTTGCGTGAGGTGGTACTACCCCAGGTTGAAGCGGGTAAGGACGTTCTAATTGTTGGACACGGAGCTATGAATTCCAGCATTGTGTGCCAGGTATGGGGATTACCACTTGAGGAGTTTTGGAGCGCCGGCATAGAGAACTGCGTGTTGAAACGTTTGATTCCAGCTGAGAAGAGGTGCAGTTGGTGCAATGAAAAGAATCCTCTTTATGTGGAATACCACGATAATGAATGGGGAAAATTGCGGACTGATGATGCATACCTGTTTGAAATGCTAATTTTAGAGTCATTTCAGGCGGGGTTGTCATGGGAATGCGTTTTGAATAAAAGAGAAAATTTTCGAAAAGCCTATGATGGTTTTGATATAAAAAAGGTCTGCAACTATGACGAGGAGAAAAAAGCGGAGTTGCGGAGCAACCCTGGACTGATTCGCAATAAGCTGAAAATTGATGCAAGCGTTGGAAATGCAAAGATATTTCGTGAAATTGTGAATGAGTGGGGAAGTTTCTATGACTACCTCAAGCGTTTTACGGGGCCGGATGTTATTTTCGAATGTGGTAGAACGACGAGCCCGGTTTCTGACCAAATTTCAGCTGATTTAAAGAGAAGAGGTATGAAGTTTGTGGGGAGTACCATAATTTATTCTTTCCTTCAGGCAGTGGGGATAATTTATTCCCACGAAGAGGGCTGCGACATGTGGCGTGAAGGCTTGTAGCCTCAACATCGCCGAATGCAATGTGTGCGGAACGGTCATAAATCTCATTTCTTATCAAACAGCCGAATCGCATCGTCTAATTGCGATGCGATTCTATCAATCTTGGCATATTCGGCCTTTTTTGAATCGCCAGTACCAAAATTAGAGCTAAAAGTATGGCAAACCACCATGTTCATCTCTTGTGTCTTGTCCTTGGAAGACTCTTGTATTAGTTCTGATACAAGAATTGTCCTATTCATAGAGAAAAAGCATGAGATGTGGGTAACGCAATCTCTAGGCGCTGGAAGAAACTTACAAAAAAACTAAAAATCCCCAGAAATCAGACAACGTGAAGGCTGCCCGTTGGTACTGGGGACATTGAAAAGTGCCAAATGTGCCAGAAATGATAGATTCGGCCAGGCGCGGGCCGGCCACCGACCCAAAATCGCCGCCGCCGGCCGCTGAATCCCATTGTTATCAGACAGTCCGCTAGTTAGTCTTGGTTCATGAATGTAAACTGCATTTACAGGAGCTTCGGCAGATGATAAGACTAGCGAATTTGATGTATTATTAGTAATTCTTACAGTGATTTTATTATATTTTTCGCCAGCACAGCCCGTCTAGTATAACCTAAATGTTTAAATATATACGTAAAAGCCCCAAAATTAGAATGTGTACTGGATAAAAGAAATAGTTGAACCATTTATATTGTTTACCTCTTTCACCATTATAGGTTAGGGTCATGCCAAAACCTATAAATGAGTAAAGCTCTTTTATAATTGATATATATCCTAGGCTAGCACCAAGGAGCGGTTTATCATAGAATATATAAAAGAGATAGGCAACGACTATTGCGTGATAATCATAATCAAGGCTCAGCTCCATAGATAGGAACCCAAAGAATGCTACAATAAGGATTGACAAAGCATACCAGAGATATTTATTGCTGATTTTATCTTTAAGAATGTCAATAATCCAAATTGTTACAAGGCATAGCGCCAAGGTAAACATTATATTGTTCCAATATGGAGAGAAACAAGCTTTTGACGTAAACAAATCAAAAGGCACTTCTGATATTACACCGAAAATCAAAAGCGTAATCAGATATTTCATTCTGTTGCTAGTTTTGAAGAATCCCTCTACAATGAAAAAAACAAACAGCGGGAATGCAATTCTGCCTAAAATAGAAAATAGATTGGACAAATGTAATAGAAAACCTTGCCCATTTAAATAAGGTGTTATTAAAGCATTATTAACATGATCTATCAGCATAGATGCAAATGCCAAATACTTTAGTTGTGCTCCATTGAAAATCTGGAGTTTCTTTAATCTTGTCTGGTTGAATTTTGTATCCATAATATCCCCCTCTAGTAATTAACGTTACTTTTCACTCTGTGCGGGCATTGTCACTAGCATAGTTGTTCCGTTTTCCGAACTGTCTTCCACTTCAATGGTGCCGCCGTGCAAGTTGACAATTTCCCAAACAAGTGCCAGGCCAAGGCCTACGCCGCCGTACTTGCGGCTGCGTGATTTATCAACTCGGAAAAACGGCTGGAAAATGCTTTCGCGATACTGTTCGGGTATGCCGAAGCCATGGTCGCACACGCGAATATGGGTGACATTATCAAAACCCCCATCAACTGTAATCCTAACTTTGCCCCCTTCGCGGTTGTAGCGCAGGGCATTTTCTGTTAAATTAAATATTAACTGATAAATCAGAGTATCGCTACCGGTAATAGTTGCATCGCCATCACATTCTAAGGCGACGCCCTTTTTTTCTGCAAGAGGCGCAAGGTCTGTGAAAATCTCCTCAATCATCGGTGCAAGTTCTATTTCGTCGTCGCAAGGAACTTCGCGAAGCTCACTCATTTCGAGAAGAGTTTTTGTCATAGAAGACATGCGCTCGGTTTGCTCCTGCAAAAGTTTGAGGATTTCAGATGTTTCGGAACCTACAACTGGGTGTTCTGCAGTAAAAAGTTCTATCTGGGCCTGCATTAACGCTAAAGGAGTTCGAAGCTCATGGGCCGCGTTTCCAGTAAATTGGCGCTGGGTAGAAAACCCTTCATCAAGGCGCTCAATCATGTTGTTAAAAGCCATACTGAATTGCTTAAATTCAGGGAGAACATCTTCGCTTATTTTCATGTCGGCAAGATTATTTGGTTGAACCTTTTCGACCTGTGCTGCAAAAGTACGTAAAGGTTTTAGGGCGCGTCCGCTTACAAAATAGGCGAGAATGCCACCAAGTAAGGTTACGATTATGGTAATGTACCAGTTGGTTTTGTCAAAGGATTCTTGGGCGCCGCCAACTATAATGGTAAGCTCACTGTCCAGGTCCACATCGTCAGGGTTGAAGGATTCCATCGAATTGTCATTAGACGATGCGATGTCACTGTCCGCAGCGCCTGTCCCCGCGCTGGTGCCACCGGCCTTAGCATCTGCCTCATCACTTGAATCGTTAGCTGCGCTATCGTCTGTAAACGTTGAAATTCCATCACTTATTGCATCCATATAATGCTTTCCTGAGTAGCCAATGAGGAAATTCATTAGCACGCAGGTTGCACATATCAAAAGGGCTGTCATCAAGGTGATGCGCCACTGTAAAGAAAGTTTTCTCATTATTTTTCCTCCATTACATAGCCTTCGCCAATGCGATTGTGAATCGGGTCGTGACCTAAAGCCCCGCGAAGTTTCTTGCGCAAGGCAGAAATATGCACCCTAATGGAATTGCTGAAATTATCCACGCTGCTGTCCCACACGTGCTCAATCAGCTCCTCCTGGCTCACTGGTCGCCCTTGGTTCAGCATCAGATACTCTAGAATTCCCGTCTCCTTACGCGTCAAGGATAAAGTCTCTCCACAAGCAGCTGCCTTTCGCGTCTTGGTGTCAAAAGAAAGCTCTCCACATGTCAGAACCGCTTGATCCTGGGTGAATTTTCTCAGCGTAAGATTTCTGATTCTAGCCGCCAGCTCCTCTAGGTGAAATGGTTTTGTTAGATAATCGTTAGCGCCGGCGTCCAGACCCTCAACCTTGTCCACAACGTCACTGCGCGCCGAGAGAATCAGGACCTTGGTATCGTAGTCTGTCTGGCGCAGAGTTTTCAGCACGGTCATACCGTCAGCCCCAGGCAGATTCAGGTCTAACACCACAAGATCAAAACTTTCAACGGCCAGCATTTCCATTGCTTCAAGCCCATCATAACAGTAGTCCACACTGTAAGCCAGGCGCTTCAGACTGCGGACAATTGTATCGCAAAGTGCTCTTTCATCTTCAACAACTAAAATATGCATAAATATCCTCCATATAAAATAGGTAGTGTATGATTTATTATAGCATGGAAAAATAAAGTTTCTGTTAAATTCCTGTTCTTAACAAAGATTTTACACAAGGTTTGGTAGAATAAGGCCAAGATGAAGGGAGGGATTAGATTGTTGAAAACGAAAAAAGCTGCAGTTCAGCTGATTTTCATAGCGGCCGGAGTCGGTATGTTATGCTATGGAGTTATGCATGGAGAAGCAGACAGCGTTTTAGGCAAGGCTATAAGATTGTGTTTGGAGTGTGTTGGAATTGGATAAGAGAGAAAATAAAAAATCTCAGTTTCTGGGACATTACCGCGGACTTGTGCAGGTGGGGGCGACGCTACTTACCAATGTGCATCTGCCTAATTTCCTAAAGGGCGGAATTTATCAAGGTAAGGGAAAAGCAGTGTGCGTGCCTGGATTAAACTGCTACTCATGTCCGGCGGCTTCAGGAGCTTGTCCGATTGGAGCATTTCAATCTGTAGTAGGATCATCGAAATTTAGTTTTTCCTATTATATAACGGGATTTTTGATTTTGATGGGCGTGCTACTGGGAAGATTTATATGCGGATTTCTGTGTCCTTTTGGGTGGTTGCAGGATTTGCTAAATAAGATTCCGTGCAAGAAGCTGTCGACAAAGAAGTTGAAACCACTGACATATGTTAAATACATTGTGCTCGTTTTGACAGTGATTTTATTGCCGGCTCTGGTTGTAAATGACTTGGGAATGGGAGATCCCTTCTTTTGTAAGTACATTTGCCCTCAGGGTGTGCTGGAAGGGGCAATTCCGCTGGCCGCCGTTGATGTGGGGATTAGGGCGGCCCTGGGAACATTGTTTACTAGAAAGCTAATTATTTTAATCGTTGTAGTTGTTCTTAGCATACTTTTCTACAGACCTTTCTGTAAATGGATCTGCCCTCTCGGTGCCTTTTATGCGCTGATGAACAAGGTGTCTCTTCTTGGAATAGAAGTAGACGGGCACAAGTGTATTTCATGTGGAAAATGCGCTAGAGTATGCAAGATGGATGTTGATGTTACTAAATCGCCAAATAATGGCGAGTGTATACGTTGTGGCAAGTGCGTAAATGCTTGTCCAACTGACGCAGTAAGTTTTCGTTATGGATTTGGGAAAGAAAAGGAGATTTAAAATGAAGATGAAAATGAGAGCGAAGAAGGTTTTTGCCCTGGCTATGGCAGCTTTGATGATTTTTGCCTTGGCAGCATGCAGTGTTAAGGACGATGTCAGTGCCGGAACTTCCGCAGATGATGCGAAGAATTTAGACGATGCAGTTAAAATTTACAAGAAACTTATGGATGAAGAAAATAAGATCCTAAGCGAGAATCAGGAGCTATGGGAAAAGGTTTTCGCAGCAGCAGACAAGAGAGATATGACCTTACAGGAAGATGGTAAAAACTATGGAGATTTCCTTATGGATACTATTGAATCAGCTAAGGATAGCTTTTCTGCTGACGAGCTGAAGACGCTGAAAGAGGGAGCTAAGAGAATTAGCGAAATCGAAAATGAGCTGACAAAACTTGAAGAGGAATATCCTGAAGTTAGGGAAAAGGCTATCGATAGTGCAATGGATGCTTCAGGTGATGGAAGCATGAGTGTACCTGCTGATTCTGACAATGTAGATGTTAGCAAGGCGCAGAAATTCCCTGCATTTGACGGTAAGGACTTTGATGGAAATAAGGTAAACAGCGATAAGCTTTTCTCAAAAAACAAGGTAACTGTAGTTAACTTCTGGTTCACAACTTGTAAGCCATGTGTAGAAGAACTTAAGGAACTGGAAGCACTTAACAAGGAACTGGCTAAGAAGGGCGGCCAGGTTGTAGGCGTAAATGCCTTCACTCTTGACGGCGATAAGCAGGCTATTGCTGACGCGCAGGATGTTTTAGGTAAAAAGGGTGTTACATATAAAAATATTTGGTTTAAATCAGACAGTAAAGCAGGTGAGTTTACAACAGGAATGTATTCATTCCCAACAACTTATGTTGTAGACCAGAAGGGAAACATAGTTGGTAAGCCAATTTCAGGTGGAATTACTTCCGACGAGCAGAAAAAGGCACTTAATGATTTAATCGACCAGGCGCTGGAAAGCAGTAAATAAATCTCTTGACAAGTTTAGGGTATTTTTGGTAAAATATTTATCACGATTTGATCATTGTAGATATAAAAATTTAATTTAGACGCAGCGAAAAGCGGGGAATTTAGGCTGAATTCTCTGCTTTTTTTCGTCTTTATTTAGAAGAATAAAGGGGGAATTTATTTGACATTTTATCAGGAATTACAGCTGAATCAGGCTGGCTCTAAGAAACTTATAAAAAACAGTAAAACATCTAAGGAAAAGTTTTCTCACACTGCAGTTTATCTATTTAAAATCGCTTTAACTGTGGCCTTCTGCTTTTTCTTTGTAACTTTTTTCTCAAAGATTTTCGGCAGTGAAAACAGTGTGGCAGGGGTAGCCATATTGCTTTCACTTCTTGCATTCAGACAGGTGGATTTGGGTTTTGATGTTGGGCAGAGCAGCTACGTAATGATGGGCATGTATGTTATTCTGATTTTCGGCCCGCACCTTGCGAATGCATTCGGGCCGGGAGTTGGTTTTGTTATAAACCTTGCGTGCATGCTGGCTATGACGGTGTTCGGTTGCTACGAGATACGTTTCTTCAACCACGCGACGCTGCTGCTGTCGTACATTTTACTGTACGGCAACGACGTGACAGGGGACCTATACCTGAAGCGCGTAATAGGGTTGGCTTTGGGCGGCCTGTGGATTGTTTTTTGCCTTTATAGAAACCACATGCACAAAAACCACAAGGACACTCTTCGCGACGTTATGGAAGCTTTCAGCATCAACGCTTCTGAAACCAGATGGCACATCAAGGTCTCTCTGGGCATTTCCCTGGCGATTCTCATTGGCGAACTTATGGGGTTGCCAAGGACTATGTGGATTGGAATCGCGGCAATGTCGGTAATTCACCCAAGCAACGAGCTTAGAAAGAGAAGCCACATGTTTTACAGACTCGCAGGCAATGTATTAGGCTGTGTGCTCTTTCTGGGCTTGCTGGTAATTCTACCCAAGTCAATGTATGGCTTAGTGGGCGTAATCGGGGGAATTGGTGTTGGTTTCTGCGCCTCCTATAAGTGGCAGACTGTGTTCAACTCCTTCGGCGCCCTAGGCCTTGCTATGGCTATCTTTGGTTTGAAAACAGCTATCATCCTTAGAATTCTGAATAATGCCATCGCCGTAGGCTTCGTTTTCATATACGTTCCGCTCTTCGACAAAATCCTGGAACTTGTGACACAAACCACCGTATCCAAGGAGTTGCTATCGTAGGCCGCGCGCTGCCGGCGCGGCACCATCTAGTTCTTACTAATATTACTTGAGAAAATATCGGCTACCTCGTTGATTATGATGTAGGCCTGGGGATCGATGTTGTGGACTACATCTCTCATGCGGATAACCTGGTATCTGTTAAGGACAAAGTAAAGCATAGCTTTGTCGCGATTGGAATATCCACCTTTTGCTTCCAGGCGAGTTAGCCCGCTGCCAAAGGTTTCACTTAGTTCCTTGCAGATTTCCTGAGGTGATTCAGTTATAATAATAGCGCACTTAGCTCTGTCAATACCTTCGACGATGAAGTCGATGGTTTTTAGAGCTGCGAAATAAGTAACGATGGAGTAAAGCGGTAAGATCCAGCTGTTCAAAACAATACCGCATATTACGTAAAGAATCAGGTTGTATACCATTACGAAGGTTCCAACTGTAATGCCTAGACGTTTGGCGAAAATTACTGCCATAACTTCGATACCGTCCATGGCGCCACCATAACGAATAGCAAGTCCGCTACCGATACCGGAAATCACGCCACCAAAAAGACCGCAAAGAAGTAAGTCAGTTCCGGCAAGCGGTGAAGCTATGCTGACATCAATAGGAAGCACGTCGGTAATTAGCCATGCAAAAAGGGAATAAATTGTAACCGTGTAAATGGCATAGAAAGTAAAAAGTTTTCCTTGTTTTTTTAGACCAAAGAGAAATAAAGGAATATTCAAGATAAGCAAGAATAGAGACAGCGACAAATACGGCGGAGTCATTTGCTCCAAAAGCATTGAAGTTCCAGATATACCGCTGTCGTACAATTTTACCGGAGTCATAAAAATCGTGATACCAAAAGCGTTAGTCATTCCGGCAATAGTGAGCATAAAAATGTTGAAAAATTTCATTTTCTGGGTGTGTTTCATAGTCAAGCACTCCTTTTTTTATATATTTTTTTGCAACAAAACCTCCAAGTTCTGCTATAAGCTTCATGCCGATAATCAGCATAGATAAAGGGTTACAAAAGCTTTTTATATGTAGCGCTATTTTAACATACATACAACATCTATGGCAATCACAAATGCATCACACAACCTATAGAATGCAATAGAACACAAATATATCACACAAGGCGCACAAAAAATATGTTATACTGATTAACATGAAGTATTTATTTATAGCAGAAAAACCGAGCCTCATGCGAGACGTACAGGCTTGTTACAAAAATCATAGACAAGAGGTGGCCGAAAAGGTGGGAGAAATTGATTTCACCGCACTTTCCGGACACGTCTGCACAAATTATATGCCAACAGATTATGAGGAATGGAAAGAAAAAAGCTGGAAGGCCATAGTCTACCCAATGATCCCAAACCCTTGGCAAATCAAGCCTATAGCCGATAAGCGTAAAATCGACACCATCGCAGAAATCAAGCGACGGGTAGCCGATTACGACGGCATTATTGTAGGCACCGACTCCGACGTTGAAGGGTACGGAATCTACTGGCTTCTCGAGCAGTACTTGGGCCTAAACAACAAGCCGGCCCTGCGATTTATCGAGCATTCACTGACAGATGCTGAAATTTTGAAGTCCCTGCTCACAATGACGGACTACCACAAAAATCCAACACATGTGCACTTCGTCCAGTCTTTCCTCATACGTTCCCGAGCTGACTGGCTTTTCGGCATGAATGCATCCCGAATGCTGACCAACAAGCGCGGCACATTGATAAAAGCGGGCCGCGTCAAGTCACCGACCATTAAGCTGGTCTACGACAATTCCATGGCCATTGAAGGCTTTGCTAACCGAAAATACTACGTCCTCGAGGCCGAGTACGACGGCGGGGCGGGCGACGCAACATCCGAACCACCAGCCTTCAAGGCAACTCTTCAAGGTGAGGATGGCGATGTGCAGTTTGAAAATCCTAAGCTTTTTTCGGACTACAATTTAGAGGGAATTGTGGAAGATGTGGAAGTGAAAAAATCTACGTCCCACGCACCGAAGTTATTTGACTTGGCTGCCATACAGGCGGAAGCCGGAAGCAAATACAAGTTCAAACCAGACCACACTTTGGAGCTGGTCCAGAGCCTGTATGAGAAACACAAGGTAATTTCATATCCGAGAACTCAGTGTCGCCATGTTTCTACGGAAAAAGCCAAGGAGTTTCCTGCCATAATGAAGAATATCGATGTCTTTGAGGATCTTGCGAAAATTGCAGAAGGACTTGCGCCAAACGTTTTTCAAAAGATATTGAAAGACAAGGCTGTTGTAAACGATGGGGAAGTTGCAAAAGAGTCCCATGACGCACTGCTGCCAACGCTTAAGAGGCCGGACCTTTCGCGCATGACAAAAGAAGAGCAGATTATCTGCAAGATGATTTATATGAGGCTTTTAGCACAATTTCTGCCAAAATTAAAGGAAGAAAAGACTACAATTAAAATCCTCCACGCAGGGAGCGACGCGCTCAATGGCACCGAGGGCGGAATCTTCAAGGCTACGGGCAAGGTGGTAGTGGATCCGGGATGGACCATTTTATATAAGAAATCCAATGACCGCGCGCTGCCGAAACTAAAGAAGGGCGACCATATCAGGGCAAAATCCATGAAGCCTACAGAAAAGGAGACATCTCCACCGAAGCGATTGACCCAGGCTACATTGATAAATGCTATGAGAAATATTGCAACCCAAATTGAGGACAAAGAACTGAAGAAATCCCTTGCAGACTCTCAGGGAATTGGAACGCCAGCAACGAGAGCTTCAATCATAAGAGATATAATTGACTCAGGATACGTGGAGGAAAAGAAAAACGGTTTGTACATTACAGATCAGGGTAAATCATATATAGAAGCCGTGCAGGATTTCGATATTACCTATCCTGTCTTTGCTGCAAATATGGACAACAATATAAAAAAGGTACAGCGAGGAGAGGCAGAATACGAACAGGTAATGGCAGAAGTTATGGACAAGCTGCAGGAAATGTGCGACCAGATTGGACAAGACCTGGCAGAAGTAGAAGCCGAACTTGCACCTTTTGAGCCTGTGCAGACAGATATAAAGTGCATTAGATGTGGCGGAGTCATAGAAGAGCAGAAGAAAAGATATGAATGCCTTGGATGTGGGGCAAAGATATATAAGAATACCAGTGGCGCAGACATAGACCTAGACCTGCTAAGGAAACTGGAAGCAGGAGAGCAGAGCGGATATATGAATTTTAAAAGCCGCGCAGGCAAAGCTTTTCGCGCGGCGCTGAAGCTGGACGAGAAGGGAGAACTTGAGATGGTTTTCTTCGAGGAACAGGTTAAGTGCCCTAAGTGCGGAAAGAAAGCAACTCTTAATCAATGGGGAATTTTCTGCAGCATAAAGAAATGTGGACACAAGGTTTTCCGAAGCTTTTGTGGACATGATTTTTCATATCCTGAGATGAAGCGCCTTTTGGAGGGCAAGCCAGTAGCTTCCGACTTCCAATCAAAGGCAGGTAAAAACTTCCGCGCAGAAGTCTACTTAAACGAAGAAGGGGATTATACTTTTAACTTTAATCAATAAGAGCTAATAAAGAGCAAATAGTTTTGATATAGCTAAGGATATAGCTAAGTTGGTTTTGATATGGGGAGGAGTGAGACGAATGTCGCAAGTTACGAAGAGAGCAATTGCCCAGTCGCTGAAAAATTTGCTTCTAAAGAAGCCTTTGAACAAGATTACCATTAATGATATCGCCGAGGACTGTGGGCTTAACCGTATGACTTTTTATTACCATTTCCAGGATATTTACGATTTGGTTGAGTGGACGTGCCTCGAGGACGCTAAGAAGGCGCTGGAGAATAAGAAGACTCACGACACGTGGCAGCAAGGGTTCTTGCAGATTTTGTATGCGGTTAGGGAGAACAAGCCGTTCATTGTCAACGTGTACAATTGTGTGGACAAGGCTCAGGTGGAGCAGTATTTGAATCCACTTACGGACGATTTGATTTTGGGTGTTATTGAAGAGGAATCGGCCAATTTCAACGTGCGCGAGGATGACAAGGAGTTTATTGCCCAGGTTTATTCCTATTGTTTTGTGGGGATAATGCTGGACTGGATTAGGACGGACATGAAGGAGGAGCCTGAGAGACTGGTTGACAAGCTGGCTATGGTTCTGGACGGAAATGTGGCTTCGGCCCTGGCGCGTTTCAGCCTGTAGCTGGCCACGACACAAGTCGGGGCACTGGCTCCGCGACGTAATTTTATCAAAACCGATAAAATGATAAAAATATTATCAAGGTGCTTTTTTTGTTTATTGTTTAAAATAATAAAAATCATATAATAAAGCCATAAAGGGAAAACAAAAGGATTTTCAAAAGGAGGTTTTTTATATGTATTACTCATCAGGAACTTATGAAATGTTTGCACATCCAGAAAAACCAAAGGATGTAGATAAGAAGTCAGCATATATTATCGGTACAGGTCTTGCCGGCCTGTCAGCTGCCTTTTACCTTGTCCGTGATGGACAGATGAAAGGGGAACATGTTCATCTTCTCGAAAAACTTGAACTGGCAGGCGGTAGCTGCGATGGCATGAGAGATGTAACAAAAGGTTTCTATATGCGTGGTGGAAGAGAAATGGACAACCACTTCGAAGTTATGTGGGATATGTTCCGAGATGTTCCTTCAATAGAAACACCAGGAGTTTCAGTTTTAGACGAATACTACTGGCTGAACAAACACGACCCTAACTACTCACTTTGCCGTGCATCAATTAACAGGGGTGAAGATGCTCACACAGATAAAGAATTCAAATTAGATAAAGAATCTGCAATGGCACTTTCTCAGTTGTTTATTACACCAGAGAAGGACCTGGAAGGAAAGAAGATTTCCGAAGTGTTGCCTGATTCATTCTGGTCAACGAACTTCTGGCTATACTGGCAGACAATGTTCGCTTTCCAGCGCTGGTCAAGTGCTCTTGAAATGAAGAGATACCTTTGCCGTTATGTTCACCATATCGATGGTTTACCAGATTTCAGCGCATTGCGTTTCACAAAATACAATCAGTATGAAAGCATGATTCTTCCTCTTGTAAAGTATCTTGAGGACCACGGTGTAAAAATCGAATACGGCATGGACGTAAAGAACGTTGTAATAGACACAAAGGGAGACAAGAAAATAGCAAAACAGATAATCTACGTAAAGGACGGTCAGGAACAGAGCATCGACCTTATCGAAGATGACCTTGTATTCATTACAAACGGTTGCTGCACAGACACTTCTTGCTACGGAGATCAGCACACAGCACCAGACCTGTCAGGCGTAAAGAACGGCTGTGGCGAATCCTGGGATATGTGGAAAAGGATTGCAGCGCAGGCTAAGAATGGCGAATTCGGTAATCCAGATGCATTCTGTAGCAACGTAGATGCAACAAACTGGATGAGTGCCACTGTAGAAACCTCAAACGAGGAAATTATCCAGCACATAATCAAGGTCTGCAAGCGTGATCCAAGAGCCGGAAAGGTTACAACAGGCGGAATTGTAACAGTTAAGGACAGCACAGAAAACTGGTATCTATCCTGGACAATTAACCGTCAGCCTCAGTTCAGATCACAAGATAAAAACACAGTTCTTGTATGGCTGTACTCTTTGAGCACCAATAAAGAAGGTAACTACGTTAAGAAAGCCATGAGAGACTGCACTGGCGAAGAAGTTTGCCGCGAGTGGCTGTACCACATCGGTATCGACGACAGCAAAATCGATAAGCTTGCCGCAGAAGCATGCAATACCACAACATGCTATATGCCATATATTAACGCTTTCTTCCAGCCAAGAAAAGAAAGCGACAGACCAAAAGTTGTGCCAGAAGGCGCAGTAAACTTTGCCTTCGTCGGACAGTTTGCAGAAACACCAAGAGACACAATTTTCACAACAGAATACTCAATCAGAACAGGTATGGAAAGCGTCTACACCTTACTAGACGTAGACCGTGGCGTACCAGAAGTATGGGGTAGCAAATACGATGTAAGAGAATTACTTCGTGCCTGCTACTACGCAATCGACAAAAAAACCATCAACGATATACCTCTAAGCTTCAAGGAAAAATTCCTTCTTAAGAAGGCTTTAAAGTTCGCAAAAGGTACAGACGTTGAGTTGCTTTTGAAAGAAAGCGGTCTGATTAAATAGATACCCCTATATACGGACAGCTCCGACAAATCTTGATTTTTACAGAAGATGTGTTGAAATAGCGCCCACATAAATATATAATGTGAGTACTGATTAACACTCTACAAACTACTGGGGATAACCCATTGAAAGGGGAAAGTATGAAATCAAGAAAATGTCTGGAGCTGTCTTTTATTGCACTTTTGATAATGTCCCTCGTCCTAGGATCGACATCCTTCGCGGCGGCATCTATCCATACATCAAAACCAACTCTATCGGCGCGTTCCTTAAGCGTCCGCGCCGGTAAAACTGCTGTTTTGAAAGTGAAAAATGTAGGCCTTAAAGTCACTTGGTCCACTTCTAACAAGAAGGTTGCCACAGTAAAATCCATAGGCACGGCTAGCGCAAAAATTACGGCAAAGAAGTCTGGAACCTGCCTAATTACAGCTAGGCTTGCAAATAAGCAGACTTTAAAATGTAAGGTAAAGGTTTTAGCAAAGAAACCTAGCGGCCAGCCTGCCCTGAAAACTATTGAGTATTCTAATCTTACGGATGAGTCTTCCAGAAATTTGTTAAGGGGATTACTTGCAGAAAATGGTATCGAAGAATCACGCATCGACGTTCTCTTCAGCCGCATCGACATGTTCAACAGCAGCGTCAAAAGCCAGTGGTTGACCAAGGGTTTCGAAACTATCGGCACAGCCAAAGCAAAATATGACCCTTACGATATGCAGGATGAGTTTGCTGCAAACAACGGCGACTTCCAAGGTTACAACTGCCGCCTTACAGCCTTTGGTTTAATGAGCCCATACATTAGCGTAGGGATGAAGCAGCCAGATAAGCGCGGACAGGATTTCTTATTCCTGGATTTAGATACAATTGAAAAGAAAACTGATGCCCTTTGCGGAGACACCAGCAAAAAATTCTGCGCAGTTTTTGCACCGGTAAAAGCAGCCAACAGCACTAAGGTTAGCGACCAGGTTGAGGTGATGAAAAAGGGATGGAAGGCTAGAGGAGTGAGTTTTGATAATAGTAAGGCGCACATGATTTCTTTCATCATGCACGACAGATACACAGCCACTGACAACACCTTGTCCGTGGGACACGTTGGCGTGCTTTTGACTGCCGAGGACGGCGGGCTGTACTTCATTGAGAAAGTTGCGTTCCAGGAGCCGTACCGCCTGGTGAAGTTCAGAAACCGCACGGAGCTCAGCGATTACCTTATGAAAAAATATGACAATTCCTGGGGCCAGAACACTGCGCGCCCATTCATTATGGAAGACGATCAGTTGATGAATGGGTACAGGAAGTACCCAGGGTGAGAAGGAGTAATAATAGTATGAACATAACTGTATATTTGGGTTCTTGTGAGGGCAATGATCCATCACTGAAGGAAGCGGTTAGAGAGCTGGGAACATGGATTGGAGAGAATGGAAATTCTCTTGTTTATGGTGGTTCCAAATGCGGACTTATGGGGGAACTGGCGGAAAGCGTTCTTGATGCAGGTGGCTATGTAACAGGAGTTGAACCGCAGTTCTTTATTGATGAAGGTTTGGAATATGACCGAATTGACAAACTCATTGTCACTGGTGACATGTCGGAGCGTAAGAATAAAATGATCGAGTTAGGCGATGCCTTCATTGCCTTTCCTGGTGGAACGGGAACCCTTGAAGAAATTGCAGAAATCATGTCCAAGGTTTGCCTGAAGCACATGAGCGAGCCCTGCATTTTATACAATCTAAATGGCTATTATGATAGCCTAAAGGCGCTACTTGCACATATGGTAAAAATGGGTCTATCAACAGAAGAAAAGCAAGAGGGCATATACTTTGCAGAGAATCTGGCAGAAATCAAGAAAATCCTAGGAAACTAGATGATAATATTAGAATATAAATAAGAAGCAGAGGACGACATATGATAAAAATAGAAAAACTTTCTTATGGATTTCCGGCGAAGGATTTATATAATGATATCTCTTTTGAGATTGAGAGGGGGCAGCACTGTGCTTTGATTGGAAGCAACGGCTGTGGGAAGTCAACTCTGGTGGATATGATTATTGATCCGGAGGAATATCTTTATGATGGGAAAATAATTAAGGATGATGAATGTCGAATTGGCTACGCCAGCCAGTTCAGCGTGAGAGACAAGCAGCAGGAGTGCACGGTTTTCGAGTACCTGAGCCAGAGATTTGTGGAGCTGCAGGAGGAAATTGCTGCAGTTTGTGAGGACATGGCTACGGCTGAGCCTGAGGCCATGGATGAGGTCTTTGCAAAGTATCAGGAATTGCTGGACAGAAATGAGGCCATGGATGGTGATAATTATGAAAGTAATATTCACAAGGAACTTTACATTGCGGGCATGACTGAGGCTGCTGAAACAAAAGTTTCTCAGCTAAGCGGAGGGGAATACAAGCTTCTTCAGATTATGAAGGAAATGCTTCTTGTACCAAACCTTTTGGTTCTTGACGAGCCTGATGTTTTCCTTGATTTTGGAAACTTGAACAGCTTGTGCAAAATGATTAATGATTACAAGGGGACTATGTTAGTTGTTACACATAACAGATATCTCTTGAATCATTGTTTTAATAAAATCCTTCATCTGGAGAATGGGGAATTGCAGGAGTTTGAAGGCAACTACTCTCAGTACAGATGCTCCATTCTGCGTGAAAAACTAAAACTGAGAATTCAAAACCTTGAGGAGCAGGACGAAATCGCCAGAACTGAGGAACTGGTGGAAACTCTTCGTACTCGCGCAACCTTAATGGTAAATCCCGTAATTGGTAGATCTGTTAACGCCAAGCAGTCTCAGCTTGACCGACTTTTGGCAAGGCAGATTAAGGCGCCTTTTATTGAAATCAGGGAGCCACAGATTGAGCTGCCAGAGGTAGGCGAGGCCGAGGTTGCGTGCGAGGCAGCTGGCGCTGAAATCGTTGATACGGCTGCGTGCGAGGCGGACGCTTCTGCCAGCGTAGGAGACATTGGCACAGCGCTTGCAGCCGAGGAACCTATTAATGAAGCAAATTGCGTACTTTCTGTTGAAAATTACAAGGTAGATTTCGACCATGACTTGTTGCAGGAAGTTAGTTTTGATATAAAGAAGGGCGAGAAGGTAGCGCTTGTGGGCGCCAACGGCACGGGCAAGACGACACTGATTCGCGACATTTTGAGAAACGACAACCCGGCGATTACCATAGACGAGGAAATCAGCTATGCGTGCTTGTCGCAGCTGCAGACCGAGGCAGAGGCCGGTGAGAAAACCGTAGAGGAAACCTTAGTTGACGCTGGCATGGTTATGAGAACTGACATGAGAAATCTGCTGGAAAAGTACACCTTGCCTGAGGATGTGCTGGATCAGCGAGTGAAGGATCTGAGCGGCGGCGAACAAAACTTACTGCAAATCGCTCTCATCTCTTGTTCTGGCGCTGAATTCCTTATCTTAGATGAGCCGACTAGCCATTTAGACATTTACGGCCAGGTTGCATTAGAGCGTGCAATTGGCGAATACAAGGGAACTATACTGATGGTGAGCCACGACTTCTACCTAGTGGCAAATTGCGCTGACTTTGTTTTGCTCGTTGAGGATAATACGGTGCGCCGCGTTCGTAGCAGAAACTTCAGAAAGATGGTTTATAGTAAATATTTTGACCAGAAATACCTGGAAATCGACCGCAAGAAACAGGAACTTGAAGCTGGTATCACCGCAGCTTTCAGGAAAGACAACCTTGCCACTGTGGACAAGCTTTGCAACGAGTTAGAAGAAATCAGTGGCGCCTAGCCCTTATAGCTCTTGCGATATATAGCATAGGCGGAAGCAGCTGTAATTATCTCAGCTACTGGGAAGGCAAGGAAAACTCCTTCGGCTTCGAGCATCCTGCTTAGGAAATATGCAACTGGAATGATTACAACCACGCAGCGCATTAGAGACACAAGGAAAGATTGAATCCCCATGCCTAAAGCTTCCAGCACACCACAGCAAGTAATTGAAACTGCTGAGAAAACGAAGCCAATGCTTATAATATGTAGGGCCTTTATACCTATAGAAACAGTATCAGCATTTGATGTAAACAGGCCTATCATTTGACCAGGAATTATATATGAAAGAAGCAAACCCACAGCCATAACACCTGCAGTTAGAGCAAGTGTTGTAGAGAAAATTTTGTGGACACGCTTGTGTTCGCCGGCTCCGTAGTTAAAGCTGACAAGGGGGCGGATGCCTTGAATTATGCCATTTGCAGTAAGGTAAATGAAAGTCTGCAATTTATAATAAGCCCCTAAAACAAGGACATACTGAGCAGAGAAGGCCGCAAGGATTCCGTTCAATGAAGAAATTAAAAGAGACGGTAGTGCAGTGTTCAAGGTTGCTGGAATTCCAACAGAATAAAGGCCTGAAAGAATCTCACGACCAAAATAGATATTCTCACGGTTGAAGTTTACAGGAATCGGTGTTAGACGCAGGAATACCAAATATGTAATTAGGCACACAGTCTGGCCGATGCCTGTAGCCCAGGCTGCTCCAGCCATTCCCATTTCAGGGAAAGGGCCGATGCCGAAAATCATAAGCGGGTCCAAAATAATATTAGTAACAAAACCAAGTGACATGCTAATCATAGAAACTTTCATTTTTCCCACAGCTTGGAAAATCTTTTCCAAAGAAATACCAAACATGATGATTATAGAAAATAGGAAGGCTCTGTTAGCGTAAATGAGTCCCATTTCGACAATGCCCCCGTCACTAGTGTACATAGCAAGAAAACGAGGCATGAACAACAGACCCGCAGCCATAAGAATGATGCCATGGATTAAGCTGAGCACCATGCCAGTAGTTGCATTTTGGTCGGCCTGCAGGGGTTTGCCCGCGCCGAGACAAAATGCAATTCTTGCATTTAACCCAACACCAAAACCAACAGCCACGGCAGTCATCAGGTTTTGGAATGGGTAAACCAGTGACAAAGCCGTCATAGCATCCTCGCTTATAATTGCAACAAAATAACTGTCGACTATGTTATAAAGTGAGTTCACAGCCATGGAAATTACCATAGGTAGTGACATGGAGATAACTAGCGGCAGTATTTTCTTTTCTTTCATAAAATTCTGATTCAATAACTTCACGCTCCTAAAATAGTATATTTAAAAATTGCAAAAAAAATAAGCCACACAGCTTGCAATTGCTGTGTGGCGAAAAAAGATCTCTCTTGAAAAATCCACTCCCGAATGGGTTTTATGGAATAAGTATACCATCTGGATTAGGTTACTGTCAAGGGGGCAACGCCCGGCTGCGCGTGAATACTGTATTCATAATTGTACACATATCATGTATATTGTATTATTATCCGAACAATCTTGACCCCAGATACATATATATGATAAAGTGGTGACATTATTCGTTTTGTTTGTAGAAAAAAAAAACACAAAAAAAGTAATGATTGTTTGGGAAGGAGCACAAATTATGAATAAAAGAATGAAGACAATGGATGGAAACACTGCCGCAGCGCAGGTATCCTATGCCTTTACAGATGTAGCGGCAATATATCCAATTACGCCTTCATCAACTATGTCCGAATTAGTTGACGAATGGGCAGCATATGGAAAGAAAAACATTTTCGGCCAGACAGTTAATGTAGCAGAAATGCAGTCAGAAGCAGGTGCTGCAGGTGCAGTACACGGAAGCTTGGCTTCAGGAGCTTTGACAACTACATATACATCATCTCAGGGACTTCTGCTTATGATTCCAAACATGTATAAAATAGCAGGTGAAAGACTGCCGGCAGTTTTCCACGTAGCAGCGAGAACTGTTGCCAGTCACGCACTATGTATCTTCGGAGACCACTCCGACGTAATGGCAACTAGACAGACAGGGTTTGCAATGCTGGCATCCAGCTCAGTTCAGGAAGTTATGGACCTTGGAGCAGTTGCACACTTAGCAGCAATTAAGGGCAGCATGCCATTCCTGCACTTCTTCGATGGTTTCAGAACATCACACGAAATCCAGAAGATTGAAACGATCGAGTACGATGACTTAAGAAAACTAATCGACCTGGACGCAGTTGAACAGTTTAGAAAACGTTCATTAAACCCAGAGCACCCAGTAATCATGGGTACAGCACAGAACCCAGACGTTTTCTTCCAGTCAAGAGAAGCATCCAACACAGCTTACGACGAACTGCCAGAAGTTGTAGTTGAATACATGAATAAAATCGGAGAAGTTACTGGCAGAAAGTACAAGCCATTTGACTACGTAGGTGCACCCGATGCAGAAAACGTAATCGTAGCAATGGGTTCAGTTTGCGAAACCATTGAAGAATCAATGAACAAGCTAATCGCAGAAGGTCACAAAGTTGGCTTAATCAAGGTAAGACTTTACAGACCATTCGTTAAGAAATACTTTATGGATGTTCTTCCAAGAACTGTTGAAAGAATCGCAGTTCTAGATAGAACAAAGGAACCAGGCGCATACGGCGAACCGCTATACCAGGATGTAAAAACAATGCTTTACGGCGAAAAATACGCGCCTGAAGTTTACGGCGGAAGATACGGTTTGGGCTCTAAGGACGTGACACCTGGCATGGTCCGGTCAATCTACGACAACCTGTACCACAAGCACCCTAAGGACCACTTCACAGTAGGTATCGAAGACGACGTGACATCCCACTCACTGCCATACATGGTTGGCATTTCAAGAGAACCGGAGGGCACAATCAAGTGCAAGTTCTGGGGTCTAGGTTCCGACGGCACTGTAGGTGCGAACAAAACCGCCATAAAGATTATCGGTGACAAAACTGACATGTACGCTCAGGGTTACTTCGCTTATGACTCCAAGAAGTCCGGAGGCCTTACTATTTCCCACTTAAGATTTGGTAAGAAGCCAATCCAGTCCGCATATCAGATTAACCAGGCCGACTTCGTTGCATGTCACAACCAGGCATATCTGAGACAGTACGATATGCTGAAGGATCTTCAGAAGGGCGGAACTTTCTTGATTAACAGCTTATGGCCACCTGAGGAAATGGAAGAACATTTACCTGCGAGAGTTAAGAGAGATTTAGCAAAGAAGAATATTCAGTTCTACACAATAGATGCTTGGAAAATTGGTGAAGAAATCGGCTTAGGCAGCAGAATCAATATGGTAATGCAGGCTGCATTCTTCAAACTTACAGGCGTAATTCCAATTGATGATGCTGTTAAGTATCTAAAAGAAGGAATTGAAAAACAGTATAAGAAGAAGGGTAAACACATCGTTGACATGAACTGGAAGGCAGTAGATGCTGGTATTTCAGCAATTAAGAAAGTTGAAGTTCCTGAAAGCTGGCTTGACGCTGAAGATCCTAAGGAAAAATATGAGGAAATGCCAGAGTTCGTTGAAAAACTAATGATTCCAATTAACAACCAGGAAGGTAACGATCTTCCGGTAAGCAGCTTTAAGGACGTTGCAACTGGAGCTTACCCTCTGGGAACAAGCCGCTACGAAAAACGAGGAGTTGCTGTTCACCTACCTGAATGGGATGCAACAAAGTGTATCCAGTGTAACCAGTGTTCATTCGTATGTCCACATTCTGCAATTCGTCCGGTTCTTATTGACGAAGAAGAGAAGAAGATGGCACCTGCTGGTTTTGTTACAAAGAAAGCACAGGGTACAGGACTTGAGAAATACGGTTACAGAATGCAGCTGTCAGCCTTAGACTGCATGGGCTGCGGAAACTGCGCGGACATTTGCCCAGCTAAGGAAAAAGCTTTGGTAATGAAACCGTACGCTGACGTTGTTTGTGAAGCTGACAATTGGGACTTCGCTATGACTGTTAAGAAAAAGCCTGAAGCCATTGATAAATCGACGGTGAAGGGCAGCCAGTTCGCAATGCCATACTTTGAATTCTCTGGCGCGTGCGCAGGATGCGGTGAAACTCCTTACTTAAAGGTAATCACTCAGTTATATGGCGACAGAATGATGATTGCTAACGCAACTGGATGTTCATCAATTTGGGGTGCATCTGTTCCGTCAATGCCTTACTGCAAGGACGAAAACGGCAGAGGTCCGGCTTGGGCAAACTCACTATTTGAGGACAATGCTGAGTTCGGATACGGAATGCTTCTGGCTCAGAGACAGATGAGAGATAAGATTGAACGCAATATGAAAGCTTTGTTAGAACTGGATATTCCTGATTCTATGAGAGATGCTTTCAAGGAGTGGCTTGAATATAAGGAAGATGGAAATCACTCAAGAGCTGCCAGTGAGCTTGTTCTTAAGGAAATTGAAGAACTGCAGACTGGCGACAATGTAATTATCCAGCTTTGTGATCGTATTACAAGATACAAGGATTACCTAGAAAAGAAATCAATCTGGGCAATCGGTGGTGACGGATGGGCTTATGACATTGGTTACGGTGGTCTGGACCACATCCTTGCTTCTGGCGAAAATATCAACGTTCTGGTATTTGACACTGAAGTTTACTCAAACACTGGTGGTCAGGCATCCAAGGCAACTCCAGCTGCTGCTGTTGCTAAGTTTGCTGCTTCTGGTAAGAAGATTAAGAAAAAGGATCTTGGTGCAATTGCAATGTCTTACGGATATGTTTATGTTGCACAGGTTGGAATGGGCGCAGACAAGGGTCAGTTCCTAAAAGCTGTCAGAGAAGCTGAAGCTTACGATGGTCCATCACTGATTATCGCATACGCTCCATGTATCAACCACGGTATCAGAAAGGGTATGGGAAAAACTCAGGACAACATCAAGGAAGCTGTTGACTCAGGTTACTGGCACCTGTACAGATACAACCCAGATCTTAAGAAGCAGGGAAGAAATCCGTTCATCCTTGACTCCAAGGAACCAACCAAAAACTTCCACGATTTCTTAATGGGCCAGAACAGATACGTTTCCCTAACAAAGGAATTCCCAGATGTTGCAAACAAGCTGTTTGACATGACAGCACGCGACGCCAGGGAAAAATATGAAAAATACAGAGAACTTGCTGATAAATAGAAGCTAGCTCAAAAACTGATATAGGCTAACTAAATAGATGCTAGAAGAAGCTTGTTGAGATGCGAGGCGCCTTGTCGCAGCGGGAGCGTCCCCTTTGGGGACGCCCCGCTGTGGCCGGGCGCTATTTTGCTGGCGCCCGGCAGCGCCGGGCGCGGGCGCGGGCGCAGTCGCGCAAGGCGTTGCCAAGCGCGCCGAACCAAGCCAAGCGCGCCGAACCTAGCCGAGCGCGCCTGAACCTAGCCGAGCGCGCCGAACTAAGCCAAGCGCGCCGAACCTAGCCGAGCGCGCCGAACCAAGCCAAGCGCGCCCCTTTTTTGAAAAAAAGAGAAATCTGGGGCAAGCCTCTATCACTTGTGGCACATTTGCACCCTTTTGATATCGCCAGTACCAACGGCAGTATGGCAAATGAATTAATATGCGGGAGAAACTCATTCGTTGAATATATATGCATAGCTAACCTTTGATGTAACCCTAGAATCCGAGAAAATGTAGGAAATATGAAAAGTTAGATGACAGAATATGGTAATACACTCTAGAAAACGCTAGATTTTTTGAAAATTCCTGAATATGCGGCAGAGACTCTTATGACTCTGGTACTGGAAGAAGCAAAATGTGGAGAATGTGCCACAGCTGATAGAGAATCATTATTAAATGACGGTGCATAGACCATGCAGTGCTAAATATTTATGTTTTTTTAGAAAAAGTAGCGCGCCAGGGGCAGTCCGAGGCTGGCCCAAGCAATTCAAGGCGAGGCCCTGGCAAAGAAATTTCCGGCCAGGCCCAGAAAAAACTTTATATTTAGGCAAAAAAAGTGTATAATATTCTGATGAAATTTTTTGGAGGTAGACTATGAAGAGAGAAACGGTAATTGTACTCGACTTTGGCGGACAGTACAACCAGCTGGTTGCACGCCGTGTCCGTGAATGCAATGTTTATTGCGAAATTTTCTCATACAAAACTGATATAGAAAAAATCAAAGCCATGAATCCTAAGGGAATCATCCTTACAGGTGGTCCAAATAGCTGTTACGAAGAAGGCGCTCCAACATATAACAAAGAGCTTTTCGAGCTTGGCATTCCAGTGCTTGGACTTTGCTACGGTGCTCAGCTTATGCAGCATTTACTAGGCGGAAAGGTAGAAAAGGCACCAGTTCGTGAATACGGTAAAACAGAAGTAATCATAGACAAAACAGGTTCAAAGATTTTCGAAGGTGTTTCACCAAAAACAATTTGCTGGATGAGTCACTTCGACTATATTTCTCAGATCGGCCCTGACTTCGAAATCACTGCTCACACAGCTGACTGCCCAGTTGCAGCCTGCGAATCCGCATCCAGACAGCTGTACGCAATCCAGTACCATCCCGAAGTACTTCACACAGTCGAGGGTTCCAGAATGCTGTACAACTTTGTGCGCGTAATTTGCGGTTGTGCCGGCGACTGGAAGATGGACTCTTTCGTTGAACAGTCTATCAAAACCATCAGAGAAAAGGTTGGCGACGGCAAGGTTCTTTGTGCCCTATCCGGAGGCGTGGACTCCTCAGTTGCGGCTGTTTTGTTGTCCAAGGCAGTAGGAAAGCAGCTGACTTGTGTCTTTGTTGACCATGGTCTTCTTCGTAAAAATGAGGGCGACGAGGTTGAGGCAATCTTCGGACCTGAAGGAAATTATGACCTTAACTTTATAAGAATAAATGCGGCGGACCGTTACTATGCAAAACTTGCAGGGGTAGAAGATCCAGAGGCTAAGCGTAAGATTATAGGTGAAGAATTCATCAGAATCTTTGAGGAAGAAGCTAAAAAGATAGGAACAGTTGACTTCCTAGTTCAGGGAACAATTTACCCAGACGTTGTAGAATCAGGGGTTGGCGGTGAATCTGTAGTTATTAAATCCCACCACAATGTAGGAGGTCTTCCAGATCACGTGGACTTCAAAGAAATCATCGAACCGCTTCGTGACCTGTTTAAGGATGAAGTAAGAAAGGCTGGTCTAGAACTTGGAATTCCAGAATACTTAGTATTTCGTCAGCCGTTCCCAGGACCAGGACTAGGCGTTCGTATCGTAGGCGAAGTAACTGCTGATAAGGTAAAAATCGTTCAGGATGCAGATGCAATTTACAGAGAAGAAATTGCCAAGGCAGGACTAGATAGAGGAATTGGCCAGTACTTTGCAGGCCTTACAAATATGAGAAGTGTAGGCGTTATGGGTGACGAAAGAACCTATGACTATGCCGTAGCACTTCGTGCTGTTAACACAGTTGACTTTATGACAGCCGAAGCGGCAGAAATTCCGTACGAGGTTTTGAACAAGGTTATGAGTCGTATTATCAATGAAGTTAGAGGGGTTAACCGTGTGCTTTATGATATTACGAGTAAGCCGCCTGGAACTATCGAGTTTGAATAGTTTTCAAAAGCTCGCAAAGCCTAGTAAAATGGGCATTTGCGAGCTTGTTTTTTGCCTTGTGGTACTAAAATGGTACTATGAACTAGATAACTTCGTTTATGTATGATGATATAGCTTTTACTAATCGTATAACAAATTTAGCTTCTCTGTTACTTATTAATTCAGAGTTAGGATGAGACAAGGAATGCCTATTACGCATATCATTCATAGATGATATAATTCCTGAACCACTGCGGAGAGTTGTTTTTATTAAATCAGCCATGGGACCAGGAGTGATTTTATTGCATATATCAGAATGTAATTTGTTGTACAATTGATTTAAAGTGTCAGATTCTTCATATGAAACATTGCGATTATCTAGCACTTTTCTTAAATAACCATGAAATGCAGTGTGAATACGATCGAAAGCAGAATCATATTCCCTTGTTGCATTAATAATTCAGCATCATTGATTGCTTTAGAGATTACTTGAGTAAGGGATATTTCTGAAAAATCAATGATTTCATAATGTTCAACAAGGATGCCAATATCTATGTCTGTAAGATATTGATCCGCTTGCCTTCCGAAGAGTTGTTGTGCTACATCTAACACAAGTTTAGAATTGGCAACAAAAGTATCACGTGTGTCTAGGGGCACTTGAATATGAAGAATTGAACAATAAGTATTCCACTCAATTCTTGTATATATACATGTGTCTTCAATGTATAGATTACATAATGGAAGAGAAGATATTATTTTCCAAATACCTTCTGTATTAAATGCTGATTGAGTATTGGCATTATGTTCAAGTGCTTTGATTAATGTTAGTTTAAAATCGAGATCGTTCATAGATGCTTTCCTTTCTTTTTATGCCTGAGGCCATGTTATTTTCCACTCAAAATAATAGTGATTTATATGTTGGACTCGGGAAAATACTGGATATAATAAGGCAAAAGAGAAATATTATGTAGAACATAATTTTAATTATAACATTTAACATACATAATACTATGCAGAGGGAATCTGGCAAAGAAGGAAGTGAATTTATGGACATAAAGCAGCTAATCGGCGAAACCACAGATTATGATAAAAAGGTTGCACTTGAGACAAAGAAACCAAAAATCTGGTGCAAGAGCATTAGTGCATTTTCAAATTGCTATGGTGGCAAGCTGGTATTTGGTGTGGCAAATGATGATGAGTTGGTTGGACTTGCAGATGCTGAAGGTGATGCAGAGAAAATTAGTGAAATAATTAAAACACACCTTAATCCAATACCAGAGTTTAAGCTTTCATTTGAAAAAGATAATGACAAGACATTCGTTATTGTAGAAGTTATGAAAGGGCAGCAGACTCCATACTATTATGAGGGTGATGGGCAACTTATTGCATTTATGCGTATAGGAAATGAAAGTGTTCCAGCGACTCCTTCACGACTAAGAGAACTGGTTCTTCGTGGTAGCGGTGAAAGCTATGATAGCCTGAAATCAAGATATGATTTTGACAATATGTCATTTACAAAATTGAAATCAGTATATAAGCAGAGAACAGGAAATACATTTGAAGATACAGATTATGAATCATTTGGATTGATTGATGAAAAAGGGAATCTGACGAATGCTGGAGCACTTCTGGCAGATGAATCACCTGTGCGACATTCCAGATTGTTTTGCACTAGATGGAATGGACTTACTAAGGCATCTGGAATTGTAGATGCACTTGATGATAAGGAATATACTGGCAGTCTTGTCACATTGTTGCAGGCGGGAACTGATTTTGTGAGAAATAACTCTAAGAAGGCATGGCGTAAGGTTGGGGACGGCAGAATTGAAATGCCGGATTATCCGGATCGGGCAGTGCTTGAAGGTGTAGTAAATGCATTAATTCATAGAAACTATATGGAGATAGGCAGTGAAGTCCATATAGATATGTTCGATGATAGAATTGAAATATATTCACCTGGTGGAATGGTAAGTGGGATTTCTCTAGAAGGAAAAGATCTATTGAAAATTCCATCAAAGCGAAGAAATCCGATATTAGCTGATATATTCAGCCGCTTGAAGTACATGGAGCGTAGAGGTAGTGGATTTAAGAAAATATTGGCAGACTACGAGGGTCAGGTTGAATTTGACGAGACCAAGATGCCAGTCTTTGATGCAGATAATGATGATTTTACATTGACTTTGTATAACTTGAATTATGGACATTATTATGTGATGAATGTTAATGATACTCAGGGAGGCATTCAAGATGGCACTCAAGGTGGCACTCAAGACAAATTGCAGAAACAAATCTTTGACATGATAGAAGAAAATCCTCAAATTTCCACATCAGAAATTGCAACAAGGTTAGGTGTTGGTGTAAGGACTGTGAAGAGAAGAATAAAACAAATGACGAATATTGTATATGTCGGAAGTGGATATAGCGGTCACTGGGAGATTAAAGGGGAGTAAGCAGGCATATTTTATGGACAGGAATCCAATGTGATAATAGTTCAGAGAAGTTATCGCAAAATTAAAAAGGAGAATGAAAAATGAAGAGACAATTATCACAATTGCAGAGACTACTTGTAGCGGGAATATATATTTTTATAATTGTTATGATATATGGATTGCTAAATGGGGGAATAGCGGATATATTGAATCAGTCGGAGGCTGCATCAGTTTGGTTTTTCTCTGGGATCTTATTGATTATAATGGGAATGTACGTAACTGAACCATATTTTTCATCGCCAACAGACACTTTGTCTAATAGTATTTCGTTGATATTGGTTTTACTAGCTATTACAAATCGGCAGGAATTGAATGGTTACATTGAATTACTTGTTTATGCAGTTTGTATGTTTATATTAAGTATTTTTCATATGGTTGTAAAAAATTATAATGAAAAGGCAAAACGGATTAGTTTTTGGTGTTTAAAGGTAAGTGGTAAACCAGTCGTGGGATTCCCTTCCTGTTGTTTTTTTGCGATAATGGTATCGTAAAAAGTTGAAAAAGTTGGCGCCAACTTTTCACACTAAACA
>Ga0129313_1000435_pt1 | contig 36185 bp, 36 predicted proteins | sample O1105metagenome_FD_94436 | JGI IMG/M metagenome (GOLD analysis project Ga0129313, IMG submission 94436) | Orangutan group fecal microbial communities from fecal samples from Wisconsin, USA - O1105 metagenome | ecosystem: Host-associated > Mammals > Digestive system > Large intestine > Fecal...
CCCAGCAGACCGGTGGGCTTCACCACCAGCACTACCACCAGCACGGCGAACACGATGGCGTCCGCCCACAGGGTGGAGATATACGTCTTGGACATCTGCTCGATCAGACCCAGCAGGATGCCGCCCAGCATGGCGCCGGGGATGGAGCCGATGCCGCCGAATACCGCCGCCGTAAACGCCTTGATGCCGGGCATGGCGCCGGTGGTGGGCTTGATGTACACATAGGTCATGCCGTAGAACATACTGGCGAAGGCCGCCAGCGCCGAGCCGATGGCGAAGGTCAGCGTGATGGTCCTGTCCACGTTGATGCCCATCAGCGTGGCGGCGTCCTTGTCCTCAGACACGGCGCGCATGGCCTTGCCAAGCTTCGTCCTGTCGATAAACAGCGTCAGGGCTGCCATCAGCGCCGCCGTCACCGCCAGCGTCAGCAGCGTGATACCGTCTATCTGCACGCCGCCTACGGTGAGGATGGGCAGCTTCAGCAGCTTGGGATAGGCCATCTGCTGCGACCCGAATAGCAGCAGCGCTGCATTTTGCAGCAGGTAGCTGACGCCGATTGCGGTGATGAGCACGCTCAGCGGCGCCGCCTGCCGCAGAGGCTTATAGGCACAGAATTCGATGACAACGCCCAACACCGCGCATACCGCGATGCTGACGATCACCGTCACCCACGGGGACAGCCCCAGCTGCGCCACCGCCACAATGCCGCTGTATGCGCCCACCATAATCACGTCGCCGTGGGCGAAGTTCAGCATTTTGGCGATGCCGTAGACCATGGTGTAGCCCAGCGCGATCAATGCGTAAATGCTCCCCAGACTCAGGCCGCTTATCAAGGTTTGTATCAGGTTCGTCATAGTCGTCATTCCTTTGCGTCGCCCCGGCGTGTCCTCCCGGCACACGCCGGGAGGACGGAGGGCTTATGTGAGGTAGGTAGAATAAGGCTTGGTTATGCCGCAGCGTCGGCGCTCTCCTGACCGAACAGCGTACCCACACCGTTCTTATAGAGGATAGCGCTGGCGGCCTTGTTGGTGTTGCCGTCGGCGTTCCACGTCATGGTGCCGGTAACGCCCTCCACGGTCAGGGAGGTCATCACAGCCGCCAGATCTGCACCGGAGGTGCTGCCGCCCGCGGCCTCCACAGCGGCCTTGACGGTGTACACCGCGTCGTAGGCGTCGGCGGCGAACTGGTCGGGGGTGGCGCCATAGCTTTCCTCATACGCCTTGACGAAGGCCTGCACCTTGGGGTCGGCGGAATCCGCCGCGAAGGGGGTCATCATCAGCACATTGTCCGCGATGCTCACATCCTGACTGACCTTGCCCAGGATGCCGTCCAGACCGTCGCCCCCGAAGAAGTACACGTCCTCCGCGAACTTGCCCTTGGCCTGGGTCAGAAACGTGGAGGCCTCCTCCGCGTAGATGGGGATGAACACCACCTTCACGCCGGAGTTGACCAGCGCGTTCACCTGCGTGGAGAAATCGGTGGCGGTGGCGGCGGTGAAGGTCTGAGTCTCCTTGACGGTCACACCGGCCTTTTCACACTCGGCCACGAATGCACTGTACAGACCGGCGGAATAATCGTTGTCACTCTGATAGAGCACACCCACCTCATCGGCCAGCGCGTTGTCCTTCAGATAGTCCGCCGCGGCCGTGCCCTGATAGGAGTCGTAGAAGCAGATACGGAAGGCCTTGTCGTTGCCGTCGATGCACTTGTCGGCGGAGCCGGTGGTCTCCATGATGAACATATCGTCGGCCTTGGCCGCCGTTACCACAGAGGCCGTCTCACCGGACAGCACGCCGCCCAGACATACGTTCATGCCCCAGTCCATCAGCTTGCCGTAGGCTGCCACGGCGCTCTCGGGGTCGCCCTGAGAATCCTGAAAGCTGACCTCCAGCTGCTTGCCGTTGACGCCGCCGGCGGCGTTGATCTCCTTGGCAGCCAGCTCCGCGCCGTGCTGCACGGACAGACCGTAGTTGGCGTAGCCGCCGGTCAGGGGGCCTACGCCGCCCAGCTTGATCGTCTCGGCGGCGTCATCCGTGCCGCCGCTGCCGCCATTATCGGCCTCATTGCCGCAGGCCATCAGGCTGAATGCCATCACAACAGCCATCAACATGGCAAATACTCTCTTTTTCATGGTTTTGTTCTCCTTTTCGTTGGTTTGATAAAAGCCTCTCCGTCGCCGGAGGTATACAAAAAAGCGGCTCCGCCAATGGCAGAGCCGCTTCGCTGTATCATGTGTCAGCGTATCATGCGGTTATCCGTGCCAATGGCGCATAGGGAAAGGCAGCCAGTACCAGCAGTACCAGCGCGCAAATAATAATGGACGCCATAATCATGGCGCCCAGCACGGACAGAATGGCAGTATAAGAAGCGGCGCAGGCGCAGCAGAAGGCAGCGGCGGCACAGGCGGCAGCCGCGGTCTTGTTCATCTTACGGTTCATGGTCTTGGTCATCGCGGCGGCCTCCCTTCGCTTCAAAAATGATGGGTGAATTTTAGCAAAACCTTCCAGCGAAGTCAACGGTCGATTCCGCCAAATCACGAGCGTACCGCACAACTTTTCACTATATGCATTATGCAGATCATACAAATTTCTCTCTCCTATCGACGCGCCATCCCTCAGCCGGCTCCGTTTGTCTGCGCGGCAGAAACAGCATGTGACCATCGCAATAACAGAGTGCGGCAGCGTCATGACGCTGCCGCACTCTGTTATTTTGCGCGATATGCGATAGAAAAATTATCCATGCAGACCGCTCTCTGCCATCTGGGAGACGGTCTCCTCATAGAACACATTCAGCTCCCCCAAATACCCCGGCTTCCACGGCTTGTTCCGTCCGCAGTAGTGGATGACTGCGGACTGCTGCCGCACATCCTCCAGCGTCATGCCGTCCCCGTTATATCGATGGAGCGAAAACAGCTTTTCCGTCATATTGTAGCGGATGGGGTCCAAGGGCAGGATGCGCTGCCCGTACAGGGCGCTGATGATGTCCTGATCCGGCAGCATGAGCCGCCCCTTGTGCGCCTCCATGTAGCCGAACACCGCCTCCATATCCTGCTCCGCGCGCAGTGCCTGCAAATTCATCAGCATGACGCCGGAGTTGATATAGGGGCTGTTCTCGTCCATATCCAGCCGCAGTTCGTTGAGACGGTGCAAAAGGCCGCGGATATGGGTGGCCGCAGCGAAAAACGCCGTGTCCATAGGCATTTCGTACAGCTCCCGCAGACTCTGGCGTACCACGATATCCGGATCGAGATACAGCACCCGCTCCAGCGTGTCCGGCAGATATTTTGCCGCGAAGATGCGATAATAGATGGCTTTCGGATAGCGGTCGGAGGTCGGCGCGTCCGCCAGACCGTCCTCGTCCACTCGTATCAGGTGCAGCGTTCCCCGCTGCCCCAGCAGTGTCCGCGTTTCCGCCACGTCCGCCTCCGACAGTCCCTCATCGTGCAGCAGATATACGTCGAAATACGCAGTACTGTCGCCATGCAGTGCGGAGAACAGCATCACATTCAGCTGCGGGACGTAGTTTCGATCCAGTGTCATCAGCAGATCCATAGGCACACCTCGTTTTTTGTTCTCAGTATAGCCTGCGTTCCCCCAAAAAGCAAGGACACAGAAGCCAAACCGCAGGCAGAAAGGACGGAGAAGCATTGTCAAGCAAATTGAAAAAAACCAGCAGCACATTGCGCCATGGATGCCGGAGCTTATCATATTGCCACCATTCGTTCACGCGGCGGATTTTGCGGTGCCTCCGTCCAAACCTACCCGTTCCGATCCTTTTCTGGGTCAAAAGCGGGTCAGCGCCAGATGCATAGCAGGAGAATTCGAACAGTCAGTTCGCATTCATGCCGAGAGGCTCATAGGTCAGCAGCTTTTTCTTCCAAAGGGTCTCCGTTTGGATCACTTCATCGGGCGTCACAGACTTTGGCAGGAGCTGCAAAATCGAGAACTGGAAGTGCGTATACCTATCCGGATAGTCGCAGAGCAGCTCCTTCATCAGCTTGTTGTCGCCGTGCAGCGACTTCACATAGTGCGTCCAGCGCCCCAATAAGCCGCCCTTGCCGTAAGCGGAGCCAACATACTTCCGTCCGTTTTCCCGGTCAACAATGAGGTAGACCGCGTTGACGGTGGAAAGTGCCGTGTGCCACGATTCGTATGCCGTGGGATCCTGCACGATCTCCCGAAGCTCTTCATAGGTAAGGATCGCGTTTTCGTAGCCGGAAAAAATCTTCTTGTCCCGAATGGCCACAATAGGCTTTTCATTGGTGCCTTTCTGCGCCCAAGCAAGCGCGCTTTTACCCCATTCGATCAAGAGTCTGCCTTCGTATTCCTTCAGCAGGTCAATGCGCTCCAGATTGTAAAACATTCGCTGCCCTTGGAACCAATCCTCCAGCGGGAAATCCTTCGCCTTGTAGTTGTTGCAGTCGAACTCGTAGGGGCTGCCCACGATGTCGCCCAAAATCGCGCCGTACATACGTTTACCTCCCTCTTTTCTGCACATCCTCGTCGATGCGGCGCTTCCAGTCGGCGCTGAGGGACCGGGCGGCGCGGACGCTGCACACCGCCTCGCTGATGACCTCGTAATTCAGCGCCGTGCCCGCCTCGTCGCACTTGTAGTTCACCGAGCGGTCCGCACCGATGCCGAAACGTGCCGCCTCCTTTGCCGCGTCGATGTTTGCGCCGAGGAACAAAAACTCCCAGCCGTACTTCTCCTTCTGCCGCTGGATCATGCGGCGCACACGCTCGTAATCGTAGCGGCGGCTGGCGTTTTCGTAGCCGTCGGTGGTGATGATGAACATCGTCTTCTCCGGCACGTCCTCCCGGCGGGCATACTTGTGAATGTTGCCGATGTGGTGGATGGCTCCGCCCACGGCATCCAGCAAGGCCGTGCAGCCACGGGTGAAATAATCCTTCTCTGTCATGGGCGGCACTTTCTCCAGCGGCAGGCGGTCATGGATGACCGTGCTGTCGTTGGCGAAAAGCACCGTGGAGACCAGCGCCTCGCCTGCCTCCTTCTTTTGCTGTGCGAGCATGGAGTTGAAGCCGCCGATGGTGTCCGATTCCAGCCCTGACATAGAGCCGCTGCGATCCAAAATAAAAACCAATTCCGTCATAAAAAAGCCCTCCTTCGTTTGTCTGTGCTCACATTGTAGCGCAGCCGAAGGAGGGTTTGGTCGCCTGTGGGGCGACATTTATGAAGTTTTCAGACGGCTCTCCCACTCGGCTTCCTTGAAGCCGACCAGCACGAAGTCATTGCCCACCAGCAGCGGACGCTTGACCAGCATCCCGTCTGCTGCAAGGAGCTTCAGCATCTCGTCCTCGCTCATGGTGGGGAGTTTCTCCTTCAGCGCCATGGACTTATAGAGAAGACCGCTGGTGTTGAAGAATTTCTTGAGCGGCAGCCCGCTGCGCCGATGCCATGCGGTCAGCTCGTCGTAAGTAGGATTTTCCATTTTGATGTCCCGGAATGTATAGGAAATGCCGTTCTCGTCCAGCCACTTCTGCGCCTTCTGGCAGGTGGTGCATTTGGGGTAGCAGATAAAAGTCATGGTGTTACGCTCCTCGTTATAAAAGTATACTTTTTGCCCACTCCGTGCAGACATCCGATTCCATCAGTCCAAGTTCCTGCCAAATGCCCGCGTAGTATAATCCCTTTATTGGATCCTTTGCGCCGTTCTTTCTCTTTCCGTATATGTGCTGTGTATCGTACACTTCATTCATCGTCCAAGCTGCTTTTGTTGCGCCCTCCAGCGTCAGCACACGCTTTTTGTCAAAGGGCAGCAAACCCGCTCCAGGCTTGGCGATATCCAGAGAAAGTCTCTCAGATGCCTTGAATATAACATTCGCTGTGCCGCTTGTCCGCTCATCGGTTGAATGGGGGTGCCACCACGCTTCTTTTTGCTTTTCGGGCGCAGAAAGGATTTCCCCCACCTGTAGGTAGCCCCAAAACACCTGAATATCTTTTTCACGGTAAAAATCACCGCAATCCCGCGAATACTTGTATTCCCCGTTTTTGCACTCAACAAAGTGGAAATTTCCAAAAAACAGGAAAATATCTCCCGGCGCAACACCCAGATTCTTTAGGTAAGAAGCCGCGGCATCCCGCTGACCGAATGCTGGAAACCAGCCGTCAATTTCTTTTGCGCGCCGACTCAAATCCAAATCCGGGTCGACATGGCAGTGGTTCCCTCCCTTATACCTCAAATCATGTAAAATTTTGGAGTATGGAATCCCATTATAGTAGAGCGAATCATAGGTATCGGTATCCCCACTGGGAATGGGAAAGGAAATCATCGTGCCATCTTCAAAGATAGGGCTGACAATGCCGCCGTTTGCGGAATCAAATCCTTTTCGACTAAGTATAATTTTCATTTATCTTCCTCACGCCCCCAGCAGACTCTGGTCAAAGGCGAACAGCGCCTCGTTGATCTTAAAAATGTCATAGTCACGCTGCATGATGAAGTACTCAATAATGACATCGAACTTGCTGCTGGGGCTGAGGGCGTAGCCCGCGCGGGCAATGAGGTCGCGGGTCTCTGGCAGGCTCAGCTCCAGCGCGATGGCGAAGGCCACCGCCGTGGGCTTGGAGGGCTTATAGTCCGGGTTATTGCGGATTTTCGAGAACAGCTTGCGGTCTACGTTGGCTTTCTTGTAGACCTCGGCGTCCTTTTTTCCACTGCGGTCGATGAGCTTCAACAGCGTCTCCGAAAACCCGGCGTCCAGATGCGCAAGCGCCTCGTCCAGCCCGCCCACCGCCATGGGCGCGTCCTCGTAGGCGGTCAGCATCCGGCTTGCAACAACACCCATCCGGCGCATCCGCTCCCGGTGGGAATCGGTGTGGGCATCCACATAGTGGTCGTCGATGTAGGCGGCGATGTCCGCGAACAGCTTGTTGCCGATCTGGTACGCCGCGCGGTCGAAAATGACGATGTACACTGTCATGTCGTTTTCCGCCAAAAATTCGCTGATGGTGTCCACCGCCACCCGGAGCGCCTGATCCTTGGGGTAGCCAAAAATGCCGGAGGAGATCAGCGGAAATGCCACCGTCTCACAGCCGTGCTCCTTCGCCAGCGCAAGGCTCGTCCGGTAGCAGGAGGCGAGCTGTTCCCGCTCACCGCACTTACCGCCGTTCCACACAGGACCCACGGTGTGGATGATGTAGCGGCACGGCAGGCGGTACGCGCCCGTGATCTTGGCCTCGCCGGTCCGGCAGCCGCCCAGCGTCCGGCACTCTTGGAGCAGCTCCGGCCCCGCCGCACGGTGGATGCAGCCATCCACGCCGCCACCGCCCAGCAGGGATTCCTTCGCCGCGTTGACGATGGCGTCCACGCTCATTTTCGTGATGTCATTGCGAACGATGATGAGGGGCATGGCGCACCTCCCAAAGACCGTAGTACTCTTTATTTTAGCATTTTAGCACAGGGTTCCCCGCTTGTCCATCCAAAGCCGGGGCGGTTTTCGCGGGCCTTTTCTCCCAAAGACTTTGTGCGGCGGCGGTTTTTGCCTGTGGTTTGACTTCGACACATGGGCCGAGCATTTGACAACAAGATCCCGTTTAGCATTTTTGCTTGGGAGAGAGTTTCTGTGCATCCTGCACTTTTCTATTGGGAGGTCTTTGCGATACCATGTTACAAAACCTCTTCTTGGGCTTCTACAGCTTGGACAGCGTTATTCACGGCGTTGCCGGCTTGTGCCAAATTGGGAATAAGGTTGTTGACTCGAGCCAAAACCTTGCTGTCTGTGATCTCGACCAAACTGCCTTCTCCGCTGATAGCTTCGGCAGGTAGCATTTCTACTTGAATGACCAAATCATGTGCAGACTCACCTTGCGGCGCGGACAGGGATAGTACTTCGTCTTCTTTGGGTGACACAGAGACTGTTGGTGTCACTGTGGCTTTCGAATTGGGTTTGAAAAATATACGCGCACCAATAGCAACGATTGCTATGAGGCAAATGCTAATTACTATGTACTCCATATATGGTTGTACCTCCTTTTCTACTCTATAAAAGAGGTTGTAAATTTCACGAGATTACATCGGCAAGGATTATGCCTACGCATGAAATTCCTATCATAATTTATTATAGTGAAGATTACGCTCAATTTCAATCGCGCATTGCCTGATATGCGATTTTTGTGGGCCGCTTGCTGTTAGGGATGGGTTAGGGATTTTGCGGTCTTCGGCGTTCCTCCATACCAAGGGTGCAACGGTCATTTTACATCTCTGACCACAGTTGGAATGAGGTCAAGCGCACTTCAAAAATTGAACTTATAACGCAGAAAAACCGCCCAAAAGGCGGTTTTTCCAAGAAAGGTGGTCCGAGTGACAGGATTCGAACCTGCGGCATCCTGCTCCCAAACTTATCGGGAATACTTTTTCCGCTCGTTTATGGCGCTTTTTGGCACCTTTTAATTCATTTTACTTACTCTTTGACGCTCTTATCTCCGCTGTTTCCGGGTGTTCCAGAGCCGTCTGTGGTAATCTATGTGGTCAAAAACGCTTCCCGCCCGGTTTCCGGTGAATGTTCACCAGTGCTGGACGGGAAGCGTTTCTCATTGCTGTTGGCTGCATTGTAACTCTGAGCAGGCGGTTATGCAAGTGGTTTTCTGCGCAGACAGCAGCTCAAAGGTTGAGCCGCTATAGACAAAGAATAGGCGGGAAGATAGGCAGAGGTACTTTTCTTGCTCCCTGAGTATAAATCCCTTAATACAGGCATAATAGTAAGGGATTTATGGCACAGCCCATTGACTATTCCCTTATTTTATATTATTATTTAAGGGGAAATGAATAGGGGTGAGGGAATGAGAATCTTCAATTACTCTGCAATCAAGGAGCAGAAGTGGGACTCGGATGTTCTTGGCCTGATTGCGGCCATATACAAGGAAACCGGAAAGCAGGAGCTGTATTTGAAGCAGCGCCCGGAGGAGCTCGAAAAACTCGTGGAAATTGCCAAGATACAGAGCACCGAGGCATCGAATGCCATCGAGGGCATTGTCACCACGAGTAGCCGAATCCGGCAGCTCGTCGAGGAGAAAACCACGCCGAGAAACCGTGACGAGCAGGAAATTGCCGGATATCGCGATGTGCTGAGTATCATTCACGAGAGCTTTGATGCGATTCCAATCACGCAGAACTATATCCTGCAGCTTCATAAAATCCTGTACAGCCACATGAATAACCCGCTTGCGGGTCGCACAAAAAGTGTGCAGAATTATATCACTGCCACCTATCCGGATGGTCATGTGGAAACGCTGTTCACGCCGCTTGCCCCTTACGAAACGCCGGAAGCGCTGGACAGGATCTGCGAGGAATACAACCGTGTGATTGGAAACATGGAACTGGAGCCGTTGATTACAATCCCGGTTTTCATCCATGACTTTTTGTGCATCCACCCCTTCAATGACGGAAACGGAAGAATGAGCCGCTTGCTCACGACGCTGCTTCTGTATCGGAACGGATTTTATGTTGGAAAGTATATCTCCCTTGAAGCCAAAATCGCCAAAAATAAGGACCTGTACTACGATGCGCTTGCACAGGCGCAAACCGACTGGCACAAAGGCACGGAGGATGTAGTTCCTTTCATCAAGTACCTGCTCGGGACGATCCTTGCGGCCTATAAGGACTTTGAGGATCGTGTAGCGCTTGTAGAAACTAAGCTGCCCGCACTGGAAATGGTGCGCAGAGCAAGCAAGAATAGAATCGGGCGGTTCAGCAAGCAGGACATCCGGGAGCTTTGCCCGACGCTCAGCGACAGTTCCATAGAGGGGGCCCTCCGCAAGCTGGTTGCAGCCGGTGAGTTGAAAAAAGCAGGTCGTGGGAAGAATACCTGCTATTTTAGACTGAATTAGATATCCTCCAATACGAGCGACTTTTTAAATGGCCGCACCTGTTCATACGAGCAGGTGCGGCCATTTTGATCGCTTTACGGAAGTTGGCGTACAGTTAAAAGGTTGAGCCGCTATAGACAAGGAATACACCCAAAGTCCCTGCCGAAAAACATACACTCGCCTTACCAGAAGAAATACTGCTTCATATCTGAGACACTGCCATCTTTATCGCAGAACCATTCGTAGTTAGCGAGACAGTTTCGGCAATGAGCAATCACATCGAACCCACCGGGTGAATGCTGGTTGTCGGCAATGCTCATGACCTCCAAGGGCTTCCCGCAGGCTGGGCACAGTCTGATTTTTCTTGCCTTACGAGTGGCACGCTCTCTCTGCTCTGTCTCAAGTGCACCTAAAAGGTCATGCCAAAGATTCGGATTCGGCTCGTGTTCTGCGTAATCTTCAAGATGCCGCCTGATATTGCCGAACTCACGGATACCAATCGTGTGCTGTCGCGGTTTACTTTCTTCGCCAGTGAGACGGGATTCCGTTTCAACGTGTCTGGCAATACGCTCACCATCACCACCGATACGGCTCCCGCTGGCAACGTGACGATCTCCGTAAGTCGAAGCACTTCTCGCTGCGGCGTTCTTGCCTGGACGGACTACAAGTACGGTCCCAACGGCGGCGTTCGGGATAAGGCGGCTTACACCTCAGAGTACGATTTTCGGGTCTGTATGCAAAAACGCAATCGCCATCTTGTAGACAATAGCAGCAGATGTATTTGTTTTCTTACCGAAAAAACAGGCGGCACATTTTATACTATCAATTATGCCTCTGATCATGGGCTAACGATAATCAACATTGCTAAATAGTTATCGAATAAAAAGATCATAAGCCCTTCTCACATACAACTGCACTATTAACGAGAAAAGGTGCGACTATTTTGCTGCACCTTTTCTCCCCTTGAACTGTAATTCGATCAAAAGATGCTCAGCGATGTACGGGAAGCCATGTTCTATCAACTCGGCGCGGATGTCTCCTGTGAAGAGTTGGATCACTTTTTCACCGGCAAGGGCAAAGCCGTACTGCCTGGCTGTGCGGAGTGGCAGCAGTGCTTTGCGGTCGAGAAGATGCTGGAGTTCTATTATATGCATGCGCGGGATGAGACGCTGGCTAAGCAGATCGAGACGATGACTATGCTGGCAAGCAGGGGTAACGAGCACCATGGCTAAGAATCAATTTATCCGCGCCCGCGTTGCCGGGTGGGAAAAGGACTGCATCCGCCGTAAGGCGGATGCAGCTCATATGACCGAAAGTGAGTTCGTACGCCGGGCGGCTATGGATCGTGAGGTCACGGTCATTGAAGGTATGGATGAGCTTCTGCGGGAGTTGCGCTATCAGGGAAATAACCTGAACCAGCTCACGGTCATGGCTCGGCAGGGGCGTATCACGCAGGTGAACTATGAACCCTTTACGGAGGTGTACCGGAACGCATGGCAAACATTAAATTCATTGCTGTCTCACGCAGTCTGAGCGGTATCCTGGACTATGTTACAAACCGTGAGAAAACGGTGGAGCGTCTCATATCCGGTGTCAACTGCATGGCTCAAACAGCTCAGGATGAATTCGAAGCGGTAAAGAAACAGTCTTGCTGTTAGCTTCAGATCGAATTTTCTCCTTAAATATACGATTTAAGTCATGAGTTTCATCAATATCCTGCAGGATAATTCGGGGACAATCATCAGAAATGAAATATACAAGACAATGCTGGATTATCCGCATAGCAATGGTAATACTGCGTTTAGGAACATTATCGGCATACGGTTTAATGTAATTGAGCAATCTGACTGTCGTTTGATTATCATTATACCCGGTGCAGTCGGTGAGGGCATCATTGATGCCAGAATTAGAAATGGAGAAATCAAAGGATCGTTTTACATATTCATCTTCCTCGGAATAGACACTCTCTATTTCAGCTTTTTCGAATGCAATCAGCCAAGAAAACCGTCCGACACCCTTGCCGCCAATTTGGGCTTTGTATGTTGAGTCCGATTCCATAAATGAAGCAATATTTGCTTCATTGAACCCAATTCCATTATCAATAATTTCAAAGGACTGAATCTGGGGCAATTCGCCAGTGCCATCGAGTACAAACTGTCCATCACGAAGAATTCTGATGATTATTTGACCTTCAAAAGATGGATCGGTGGATTTCCGCTCACCAATGGCATGAATTGCATTCACGATAGCCTCAAAAAGCGGCACAAGTGGCTGATTTTTAGGAAGATTAAAGTTTTTTACGCGACCTCGTATATTGATTGAAAATGGTCTCATATGGCAGCAACCTCCTTGCTGATAGAATTACTTTGATTGGCTACCTTGATGGGTGTCGTAGGAAAATGCCCTATGTCATTTGCAGATTCTACCATTAGCTTTCTAAATCGAGTGCCGTGCGACTTTTTGTTGCTTTACACTCAAATTGTTCGCTTGACATGAAATAACTCCTCTTTTGGAATCAAAAAAAGACCAAAAGAGGAGTTGAATACAAATATAAAAAGCAACAGCTTAAAATGATCGTATGGGGGACTCGAACCCCCGTCTACCTCTTAGTCAAGGAGGCGCTCTATCCAACTAAGCTAATACGGCTAATTGGAGTACTAAAATTATAGCACAGTCAATTTAATACTGCAAGAGGGGAAAATGTTTGATGGAAGGCTTTTGTGTGGGATGGACTTCTGTATATTAAGAGTGTTTCCGACAGGATTTACTCCCCAAAGCGGACGATTTTACCGCAGAGAGTAGCTCAGAAATTGCGCCGCAATAGACAAAGAATAAGAAAAATCCCTCTGAAATCTACGATTTCAGAGGGATTTTGGTCCGAGTAGTGCGGCTCGAACGCACGGTCTCCTGGTCCCAAACCAGGCGCGATACCAACTTCGCTATACCCGGATATTCAGTTTCTGCCATGATACCACGGCGAAGGGTAAAAATAAAGTTTTTTCTGTCTGTGGTCATTTATGTGGTCAAAGCCGCTTTTGTGCCGTTTCTGCAATCGGGGAAAATCCAGCAAACGCAGGCGCCACAAGGCTTTGCGGCGTTTTGCCATGACCTGACCCGGATACCGCCACGGCACTCCCAAACCAGGCGCGATACCAACTTCGCTATACCCGGATATTCACTTTTCTGCCATGATACCACGGCGATGTGGAGGGCGAAAGCCCGCTCCGCATATGGCCAAGAATCATGAGAGATACCTAAATAATACCTACCTATCCTACCATGGCGCGGCGGAAAAAGCAACAGCGAGGCGCAGATTTTCTGCGCCTCGCTGCGATTTGCCTATTTCATCCGCCTGTCCGGTCAGCCCGGCGGCACCAGCGGCAGCGTCACATCCGCCCGGAACAGATCCGCATCGATGGACAGCCGGAACGTGCCGCCCATCAGCTGCACAAGGCTCCGCGCAATGGAAAGCCCCAGCCCGCTGCCCTCCGTGTGGCGGGAGGTGTCCCCCCGTACAAAGCGCTCCATCAGCTCTTCGGGGGAGATGTTCAGCTCCGCCCGGGATACATTCTTGAAGCTCATGGTCATCTGCCCGTCTGCCGTGACGCCGGACACATAGACCCGCGTCTCCGGCATGGCGTATTTGCAGATGTTGGACACCAGATTGTCCATGACCCGGCTGAGCAGCTTGCTGTCTGCCAGCACCACGGGTTGTCCCGCCGGCGGCTGGGTCACCAGCGTCAGATGGCAGTCCGCCAGCCGGTCCTGATACTCGCCGGTGATCTGGCTGAACAGCACGCTTACATCCGTGGGCTGCAGATCCACCGGCAGCGCGCCGGAGGACGCCTTGGACGCCTCCACCAGATCCTCTGCCAGCTTTTTCAGCCGCTTGCTCTGCCGGTCCAGCACGGTGATATACTCCCGGGCGGCGGGGGAGGGGATGTCCTCCTTTTTCAGCAGATCCACGTAGTTGACGATGGATGTCAGCGGCGTCTTGATGTCGTGGGACACGTTGGTGATCAGCTCGGTTTTCATCCGCTCGGCGCGCATCTGCTCCTGCACGGCGCTCTCCATGCCGCTTTGCAGGCGGTTCATGGCCTGCCCGTACCGCCGGAAGGCACCGAACAGACGCCTGGTGTCCACCGGCGTGGACAGGTCACCCTCCGACAGCTGCTTGCCGTTTTTCTCCAGCGTCCGCAGGTTCAGCGCCACCGCCAGAAGGGCCAGCAGCTCCACGAGCTTCAGCACCAGAAAACACTCTCCGTAGTAATTCATCTGATACAGTCCAATCTCCAGCAGCGCCAGACCCAGCCCCACCAGCGCCGTTTTCCACACCAGCGGGATGCCGGTGACGATGCGCCACAGCCACAGGGTCACGCTCCGCAGGATGCGCCACAGCAGCCGCAGTACCCGGGCGGTCAGGGAGCCGCGGATGACGGTGCCGGCCTTGCACTGGGCGGCAAAGACGCACAGGAACAGCAGTATGACCGGTATCAGCGCTGCACAGAAAAGGACCTGCCCCGGTCCCGAATAGAAGGTGTTCCATCCGATGAAGAAGGCGCTTAGCAGCGCGATGATCCACACGTCGGTGGGGATCTTGTCCAGCCACGTCAGGTGGATGCCCTCGTGGTTCTGCCAGTGTCCGGCGGATGCCATGGAGAAGCAGAAGCAAAACAGCGTCAGGAGGCCGCACAGCACCGTGAGGAAGATGGCCAGCCCGGTGTGGGCCAGCAGCCACGAGCAGACCAGATAGGAGTAGCTGGGGGCCTGGCCGCTTTTTTCCAGCAGGGTGGCGGTGATGGCGACCTGCATGGTGGTGAAGCCCGTGCTCTCCGACAGGTGGTAGACATACAGCTCCTGCGTGTCATACAGCAGCTTGTCGCTCTCCGTCAGGTCGAAGTTGGACAGATACGTCTCACCGGTGTCCGGGTCGGACACGACAAGCTGGCAGGAGGAAAGCTCCCGGGAGAATGCGTCGGCAAACAGCCGGGGCAGCTCCGACAGAAGCTGCTGGGCGGCCTCCGCGTTATAGTCGGCGGCGGTGGCGGCCGCATCCGTATTGACAAAGTAGTACGACCTGTCCAGCAGTCCCACACTGTCCAGCTGGGCGCAGAGATAGTCGTTGGCCATGCTGAGACTGTCATAGCACTGCTCCTGATACAGGGTCTGCCGCAGGAACGCGCCGTCATCCAGAAAGACGCCGTAGCTGACCAGCACGCCGATGCCGGCGCCGCCCAGCACGGTCAGACCGCCCAACACCAGCGTCAGCGTAAAGGCGGCGGCCTTCGCCCACATTTTACCTAACCAGCTTTTCACTTGCTGCCCTCCATTTTATAGCCCTTGCCCCAGACCACCTTGATGTACCGGGGCTCAGACGGGTTGATCTCGATTTTTTCCCGCAGGTGCCGGATGTGGACGGCAATGGCGCCTGCGGCGTTGAGGGGCACGTCGTCCCACACCCGGCGGTAGATCTCGCTGGGGGAGAACACGGTACCCGCGTTCTGCATGAGAAAGCGCAGAATGTCATACTCCTTGGGGGTCAGTGCGGCATTTTCACCGTCCACGGTGACGGTCTTGGCGTTGTCGTCCAGCCGGATACCGCCGATGACCAGCGTGCTGGGCTGCACCGTACCGCCGCCCAGCTGCAAATACCGCCGCAGCTGGGAGCGCACCCGCGCCAGCAGCTCCACCGGGTTGAAGGGCTTGGTGATATAGTCGTCCGCGCCTACGTTCAGGCCCAGCACCTTGTCGGTGTCCTCGCTCTTAGCGGTCAGCAGGATCACCGGCACATTGCTGGTCTGCCGCAGCTGGGCCATGGCGGTGAGACCGTCCATCACCGGCATCATGATATCCATGAGGATGAGATGCACGTCCTCCCGCGCGGCGGCGGACAGCGCCTCCTTGCCGTTATACGCCTTCAGGACGCGGTAGCCCTCCGCCGTCAGGTAGATCTCCAGCGCCGAAACGATATCCCGTTCGTCATCACAGACCAGAATGGTATACATATGCCGCGCCCTCCTTTTCGTACTTCAAACATCATACGGGAAAAAGGGGCGCGGCACAATAGGGGAAGTATTAGTTTTTCATTAAGTTTACGCCCTGCATCGGAAGCCGGGCGGGTGCGCCGTGGCGGATGGGCTTCCACTCCACCTTCATGAACAGGGCGGCGAAGGAGATGGGAATGTAGGTGAACATGAACAGGGGGAAGCTGAAGGTATACATCACCTTCTGCCACGCCGGAGCGTGGATCTGCCGCCACTCGGTGGCGGTGGTGATGCCGCCGATGACCAGCAGCGTCAGGTAGATACCGCCCAGACACTCCAGCAGAGAGCGCATGGCGAACCACAGTCCCGCGCCCTCGGCAAGGCCGATGGCCGCCAGCGTCACGTTGGCGAGGATGCTGATGCACGTCAGCACAAAGGCGGGCATGATGGCCATGGCCATATCGAAGCAGCTCCAGCTGCCCTTGACCGCACCCTTCAGCAGCCGGCCGCCGTAGTACCAGAACACCTGAATGTAGCCCTTGGCCCAGCGCAGACGCTGACGGCAGGACTGACGGAAACTGGTGGGCTGCTCGTCGTACAGCACTGCGTCCTCACAGATGGCGATGGTCTCGCCGTCGGTGATGTGACGGACAGAGAACTCGATATCCTCCGTCAGCAGGTAGAACCGCCAGCCGCCGGTCTTGTCCAGAATACGCTGGGAGAACAGAAAGCCCGTCCCGCCCACGGCGGCGCTGGAGCCAAGCCGCATCCGTGCGCCGTTGAGGTAGCGGCTCTCCCGCAGGAACCACAGGGCGTAGCCGGCACTGATCCAGTTGTCGGCGTAGTTTTTGCTGTTGCGGTAGCTGGTGACGATCTCGTAGCCGTTGGAGAACACGGCGTTCATCTTCTCAATGTAGTCCGGGGCGAGGATGTTGTCGGCGTCGAACACGAAGTAGCCGTCGAAACCGTCGGGATAATCGGCCTGGATGTGCTGGGTCAGAAAATCCAGCGCGTAGCCCTTGCCTACGTTGACGTGGTTGAACCGCTCGTACACCACCGCGCCGTGCCGCCGTGCGATGGCGGCGGTGTCGTCGGTGCAGTTGTCCGCCGCCACAAAGACGGTGAGCAGGGCGGGGTCATACGTCTGCTGCCGGAGGCTGTCCAGCAGCCCGCCGATGACGGCGGACTCGTTCCGTGCCGCGATGAGCACGGCGTAGCGGTGGGGCGACGGCGGGCAGGGGAGGGGGCGCTGCTTCCTGGCCAGCACCAGCGGGATATATAGGAACTGATAGGCGTAGCAGATGAAAAACAGTGCGGAGATCAGCGCGTTCACGGTGCGCAGGGCTGTTTCCATACAGAACACTTCCTTTCTTTCTCTGTGTCCTCCATGGTAGAGAAAAAGCCCTTAAGAAACAAGAAAGCGGCGGATTAAGAATCCATTAAGAGGAGAGGGAGACGCGCTCTGCGTCTCCCTCTCCTCGTTCAGAACCGTTCTTTCCGCCCGGTCAGCACCGCGATGCCCGCCACGCTGCCCAGTGCCAGCGCAGCATACAGCACCATACCGCCGTCGCCCGTCTTGGGGGAGGGGCGGGATGGCTCCTCCGGTGCAGGGCGGGAGCGGTAGCGGTTGGCGAAGACGATGGCGTCGTACTTGTCGCCCTCCAACGCCGGATCGCCGTACACCGCCGCGGTGCAGCGGCCATCCGCCGCGACGGTCACGGCGATATGGTACGTCCGGTCATCGTAGCGCCCGCGGGACAGCCGCCCCGGCTCCTGACGGAGCGTATAGAGGTGCTTGCCCTCCCGGTCGGCAGGGATGGACAGCGTGACCGTGCCGCCGCCGGAAACGGTGCAGGTGTACACACCGTCCCGTCCGCCCGCCGGCAAAGGCGCGTTGTCGGACGCCGCCCGCAGCGTCAGGGTGAACGTCTCCGGCACAGCGGGGGCGTCGCCGCTGACCGTAATGCGCACCGGCAGCTCTGCCGCGGCTGCCGCCATAGCCGGGGTGACGCACAGCGCCGTCAGCAGCGCCAGCAGCACCGCTGCGGCCGGTATCCTTCTGGTCATGGCGCCGTCAGCTCCGGTGGATGCGCCGCCGCAGGAACAGCACCGCGCCGCCCGCCGCCAGAAGCAGCAGCACCACATAGGGGGCGCTGTCCAGCAGCACGCCGGTGTCCACTGTGCCGCCCTTGGTGTTGGTGAATGCGGCGGTGACGGCATCGGCGGAGATGGTGCCGCTGTCGCCGGTCTTGGCGGTGGTATAGCCCTCGGCGGTGTAGTCATCCTCCGTGACGGTGTAGGTCATGCCGTAGGGGAGGTTGGTCAGGGAGGCGGTCTGGCCGTGCTTGAGCGAGAAGGACACGGTGCATACGCCGCTGTCATCCCAGTCGGGGTCGAAATCCCGCTGCTCCACACCGGCCACGGTCAGGCCGATGGTGCTGTTCATGAGCAGGTCCGCCTGCTTGGTCAGGGTCACCGTAAAGCGGAAATCCTTGGTGCGGTCGCCCAGATGACCCGCCACGGTCTTGGTCACGTCCAGCGTGCCGGCGGAGTAGGTGTTGACGATGTGCGCCTGCTTGTCGCCGTCCTCTGTGCCCAGATGGATGGCGGCCACGCGAACCATGCCGTCCTCTGCCTGCAGCACCGTGACCTTCAGGAACAGGGGCTGGGTGTTATAAGTGACGCCCGCTGTGCGCGCAGTATCCTCGACGATCTCGGTGATCTTGTAGGTGTAGATGCCCACGGTGGCATAGGTGGGCAGAGGCAGCACCGCCTCGTTGACGCCGCCGTCCGCCGTGGCCTCCCCCTCGGCAAAGCCGATGTCGAAGGTGTAGGGCTGGGCAGAGGTGCCGGAGCCGAACATGGGCATGGTGGCCAGCGTCTCGGTGGAGTCGGTGACGCCCACGGCCTCCAGCCGGAAGTGGAATGTCTCGGCGGGGCTGACGGTACCGTCATTGACCAGTTGGTACAGCTTGGCGATGGGTACCTCGGTGATGTCCTCGTAGGTGGCGTCGCCCACCGTGACGGCGGGACGTACCTCAGTGGCAAGCGCCGTGGTGGTCAGTCCCAGCGCCAGCACCAGCGCCAACAGCAGGGAAAAGCATTTTTTCATACGTAGTCCTCCTTGAATAGTAGTGTGTTTTGCCGCTGTATCAAAACCGCGTTTCGCGGTGCAGCACAGAGCTTACAGGGGGTGCCTCCGCCGCCGGAGCAGCGCCAGCGCGCCGCAGGCCCCTGCCAGCAGGAATACCGGCAGCGCGGTGGGGGTGGGCAGCCCCATGTCCGGCACGGCGCGCTTGGTGTTGACGAATTGCAGCGAGGCCGCGCCTGTCAACTCCACCGCGCCGCTGTCGCCGCTGCGGCTGCTGTTGGTGACGGCATAGCCGTCGTGGGCTGTCTCCGTCACCGTCACCACCGCACCGTAGGGCAGGCCGGTGAAGGTCAGGCTCTCCCCGTGGCGCAGGGAGAACACCGCCTGCCCGTTCTCCACGGTATAGCCCGTACCGGCGGGGAAGGGGACGGCGGCGCCGTCCAGCGTCATGGCGGCGGTGAAGGGGAACGCCTTGGTGCGGTCGCCCAGCTCGCCGCGCACCGTCTTGCCGACGGTCAGCGTCTGCCGCGTCCGGTTTACAAAGGGCAGCGCCGTATCGTCCCACGTGCCGCCGTTGACGGTGATGCGCGCCGCGCTGTCTGCGCCGTTGGGCAGTATCGTGAGTAGGTAGACCTCGCCGCCCTGCCAATAGCCGTTGGCGTCTGCCTCCCGGATGCGGTAGTAGTGGGGCGCGGTGTCGCCGGAGGTGAAGCCCAGCACCACCCGGCCACCGCCGGGAGCGTCACCCGTCACAGAGATAGCCGTCCCTGGCAGCTGCCGCAGTATATCGCCCCGGCTGTCCGTCTCCTCCAGCAGGAAGCGGAACGTCTCGGACTGTCCCGCCTCGCCGCCCAGCAGCGTCTTGGCCAGGGGGATCTCCACGGCATAGTCATAGGTGGCGTTGGTCACGGTGACCGCCACGCTGCCGCCTACCGGCACCTCCCCGGCGGCTGCGGCGGGTACGGTCTGCCCCTCCGCCGTGACGGAGGCGGCATAGCTGGCGCGGAAGCCCACCGGCGGCGTCTCCGACACCGCGTAGGCCGTGCCTGCCAGCAGCCCGGTGAACACCGCTGTCTCGCCATGGGCCAGCGGCACAATGCCCGCCGTCTCTACGCTGCGGCGCTGTCCGTTCACCGTGTAGGGCGTCCCTGCCGGGACGGGGCTGCCGCCCAGCGATACGGCGATGTCAAACGTCTGCCCGTCGGGACAGACGGAGCCCTCCGCCACCTGCTTTGTCACCCGCAGCTCGCCCAGCGCATGGGTGTCCACCACGTTGCGGTACGTTACCAGCTGCGTCTCGGCGGCGGTGAGGGTATCGGTGCGGTAGCCTGTGAAGTCTGTGGAGACGGAGGGGGTGGCGGCGGTGCCGGTGCCGCTGCCCACGGTGTACTGCACCTGCTCATACTGGCCGGTGAGCCCGGAGGGCATCGTCTCCTCCACCACATAGGCGTATTGCCCGCCGCCCAGCGCCATCATGTCCGTAAACTGCGCCATCTGCCCTGCCTTCAGAGTGAAGTATCCGCCGTCCGCCACCGTGCCGCTGCCCACGGCAGAGGCGCCCTCCAGCACCTGATACGCCGTGCCTGCCGGGACATACAGCGTTCCGTCAGGCCGCAGCACCCGGAAGCGGTAATCCAGCACGCCGGAGAGGTAGCCGTTCAGCGCCTCGCCGCCGCCTGACAGCTCCTTTGCGACTGTCAGGGAGTTGCTGGGCAGCGTGGGCATATTGAACCGCAGATAACAGTAGGACACGCAGCCGCCCCGCTCCAGATAGAAGAATTTCAGGGTGTGCTTGGTGTAGTCGCCGAAGGTGCTGCCGTTGAAGGTACCGTCCACCCCGGCGGCGGCGAATTTTGCCGCCAGTGTGGTATCCGTGTACTGCTCGCCCGCCGGGCCGATGACATCCTCCCGGGGATGGCGCACCGCGCCGGTGGCAAAGTTGACGGAGCCGCTGTTGGCGGCGTGGGTGCCGCCGATGTCCAGCACCAGCACGTCGTCGATGTACACGAAAACATCGTCGTCACCCAGGAACTGGAACACCATATCCTCGCCGCCGATCTGTCCGCCGGCGGGCATATAGAAGTCAAATTCCATGGTCATGCCGAACCACAGATCCACCGCGCCGTCCGGCAGACGGTAGGTGGGCAGGGCGTTGCCCTTGGGCAGCTCCTCCGCACCCTCCGCCGTGTTGAAGGGGAAGAAGTTGCCGTTGAACGCCTGGGTGTAGTCCTGCTCCGCCGTTTTGCCGTTGGGGGTCACATACTTGGTGTAGTAGGGACGCAGCAGATAGTTCCCCAGTTGGAATCGGCCGTCGGCAGCGTCGTAGCTGGCGGCGTTTTGCAGGGAGTCGTAGTAGAGATATCCCTTGCTGTCCCGCTGGAACAGGCCGGTGCTGCCGCCGTGTCCCACGTCGTAGATTTCCTTACCCGCCACCGTCATGCCCGGATCAAAGAGGTATTGCAGACTGCCGCTGCGGTCCTCCGCCGTGGGGCCATTGACGCCCAGCACCTTGGGCCAGCCGTTTTCCAGCGTAGGAGCCATTACCGGCCGGTCGTCGCTTTTTTGCAGCATGCCGTCCTTGGAGTTCTGCCCGGCGCTGTTGCAGAATGTCAGCACCCGCCCGCCGTACCGGTTCAGAGAGCCGTCGTAGTCGAACAGGTGCATGGTCACATTGTCCTGTACGCCCCGGGGCGCAGCACGCCGCAGTCTCATCAGCGTATCCGCGCCCACGGTGTAGGTGCTGTCCTCCTCTACATCGTAGATATCTCCGGCGGCATACGCGGCTCCTGCCGGCAGCAGTGCGGCGCACAGCGCCAGCGCCAGCAGACCGCCCAGCAGCCGCCCTGCGATCCTTCTGTATTCGTTCATGCTCCATCCTCCTGCCTGTGTCAGTGCGGCAAGGTCTTTGCCTTTCGCGGAGGATTATAGCATCCGTTTCCGGCGGAAACGGTCGGAGGCGGCCTTCCGCCAAAAACGGCAAAAACCCCTATTTCCGGCGGCTGCCGCCGGAAATAGGGGCCGGTTCGTTTTCTTTTTTATCGGAGCTGCCCGGCCAGCCAGCCGGAGGACCACGCCCACTGTAAATTGAAGCCGCCGCAGTCACCGTCCACGTCCAGCACCTCGCCGCAGGCGTACAGCCCCGGCACCAGACGGCTCTGCATGGTCCGGGGGTCGAACTCGCCGGTCTGCAAGCCGCCCGCCGTTACCTGCGCCTGATCGAAGCCGCAGGTGCCGGTGATGGGCAGGGCGAAGCCTGTGGCCTGCGCGGCGATGCGGCGCAGGTCATCGTCTGTAAGGGAGGCGGCCGGCTGATTGGTGAAGCCGGCGGCTTTACAGAGCATCTGCCCCAGCCGGGTGTGGCAGGAGCCTACCAGCAGGGTGGACGCCTCGTGGACGGCCATGGCCTGCCGCCGCCGGTGCAGCCAGTGGAGCACTTCCTCAAGCTCCCAGTCGGGGAAGAAGTTCAGCACGCAGCACAGCCCCTCGCCGCCGGTGGATACGGCGCGGGAGAGGTCGAAGATGGCGGGGCCGCTGACGCCGTACTCGGTGAACAGCACCTCGCCGCGGTTCTCTGCCACCGGCGCATTGCCTCGCCGGATGGCAATGCCGCACTCTGCCTTGATGCCCTTCAGCGCGCGGGGGTAGGTGGGGTCGGTCTTCAGCTGGACGAGGGAGGGGTAGAGCGGTGTCCTGTGGTGTCCCAGACTCTTGGCCAGCTGATAGCCGTCCATGACGCCGCCCACCTTGCTGCCAGCGCAGCCGCCGGCTGCCAGAATGAGCTTTTCGGCGTGGAAGGTGTCCGTCTCCGTCCGCACGGTGAAGCCGCCGGACGTCTTTTTCACGGAGGAGACCGCCTGACCGGTGACGACCTCGATGCCGGGACGCTCCAGCGCGTAGCGCAGCACGTCCAGTACGCTGCCCGCCATATTGCTCATGGGATAGACGCGCCCGCTGTCCTCGGCGACTGTCAGAAGGCCCAGCGAGGCGAAAAATTGCAGCGTCGCCCCCACGTCGAAGGCGTTCAGCGCGTAGGCGCAGAACCCGTCGCCGCCGTGATAGCGGGCGGGGGAGGCATTGTGGTTCGTCAGGTTGCACCGCCCGTTGCCGGTGGCCAACAGCTTGCGCCCCACCCGGCTCTGCCGTTCCAGCAGCGTGACGCGGCAGCCGTTTTCTGCGGCGGCCAGCGCCGCCATCATGCCGCTGGCACCGCCGCCGATGATGATGACGTCCCGGCTCATTTCTGCGCCTCCAGCCTGCGGCGGGTGAGATAGCCCTCCAGCATCAGCGCCGCCGCCACCGCGTCCACCGTCTTTTTCCGTTTCCTGGCGTTCTGCCCGTTCTGGAACAGGATATTGTGGGCGTCGATGGTGGTGCGCCGCTCATCCCAGAGGATCACCTCCAACCCCGTCTTCTGCCGCAGCAGCTCCCCGAAGGCAGCGCACTTTTCGGCCCGGGGCCCCTCGGTGCCGTCCATGTTCCGGGGATAGCCCAGCACCAGCAGCTTCACGTCATGCTCGGCGATGAGCTGCCGGATGCCGGAGAGCACCTCCTCCTGCTTGCGGCTGTGGAGCACGTCGGAGTACCCCGCCAGCGTCTCGGTATAGTCTGAAATGGCGATGCCGGTGTGGGCGTCGCCGTAATCGATAGCCATGATCTTCATGCAAATGCACCTGCACTTTCTGTTCAATGATGGTATCATACACAAAAATACCGCCGCCTGCAACCGGAAAAGCCGCAAAACCCTCGAAAAAGCTGTATTTTTTGTAAAAAATCAGTTGACCTCACGAAAAAACCGTGTTATACTGGGCATTACCTGTGAGTGGGTGTTTTCTTTTTGCGCGCTTTTTCGCTTCGAGGGCGCGGAGAGATGACAGCCGGCAGGGAGGCAAAAGGGCGTCCCCACAGGGGAGCCTAATCTAATAAGGAGGTGCCGTTAATGCGCGTGAAGATCACCCTGAGATGCAACGAGTGCAAGCAGAGAAACTACAACACGATGAAGAACAAGAAGAATACCCCCGACAAGCTTGAGCTGAACAAGTATTGCCCCTTCTGCAGAAAGCACACGGTCCACACTGAGACCAAGTAACCGGAAGGAGAGTCGTTATGGCTGAAGAAAAGAAGGTCAAGAAGGACCACGGCAAGTGGTTCCGCGAAATGAGAAGCGAGCTGAAGAAGGTCGTATGGCCTGACGGCAAGACCACCATGAAGAACACGGGCACCGTGATCCTGTGCTCCCTGCTGGTGGGCGCCTGCATCTGGATCTTTGATGCAGTGAGCGTTCTGGCGGTGAACACACTGATCGGCCTGTTCGCCTGAGGAAACGGAAATGGCTGATAACGCGAAGTGGTATGTGGCACATACCTATTCCGGTTATGAGAACGCGGTGAAGATCGCCATTGAAAAGGCTGTGGTGAATCGGAGCATGGAGGACATGGTCCTCCAGATCGAGATCCCCATGGAGACCGTCACCGAGATCACCGAGTCCGGTGTCGCCAAGGAGATCCAGCGTAAGGTATTCCCCGGCTATGTTCTCATTAAAATGGTCATGACCGACGACACATGGCACCTGATCCGCAATATCCGCGGCGTCACGGGCTTTGTGGGCGAGGCCAACAAGGCGATCCCCCTGACGGAGGACGAGGTGGCCGCTCTGGGCATGGAGAAGCGCGAGATCGTCGTGCTGTACCATGTGGGCGACACCGTCCGCATCACCGAAGGTCCTCTTGCCAGCTTTACCGGCACGGTGGAGGAGATCGAACCGGACAAGAACCGTGTCCGCGTTGTCGTCTCCATGTTCGGCCGTGAAACGCCGGTGGATCTGGAGCTGGATCAGGTGGAGGTCAGCAGCAACTGAGTACGGCGCAGCCGTACAGGCCGGAGCAGTACGACTCCGGCGCAAGTGGGAGAGATGCACGCCATCTCGCCAAGAGCGGTTCCGGTATGGGCCGGCCGCTACCACATCTTATTGAAGGAGGTGCCTACAAATGGCACAGAAAGTAGTTGGATACGTCAAACTGCAGATCCCCGCGGGCAAAGCAACTCCCGCACCCCCCGTTGGCCCCGCTCTGGGCCAGCACGGCATCAACATTGCCGCGTTTACCAAGGAGTTTAACGAGCGCACCAAGAACGACATGGGCCTGATCATCCCCGTGGTCATCACCGTCTATGCCGACCGCTCTTTCAGCTTCATCACCAAGACCCCTCCCGCTGCCGTTCTGATCAAGAAGGAGTGCAACATTGAGTCCGGTTCCGGCGTTCCCAACAAGGAAAAGGTCGCTACCATCTCCAAGGCCTCCATCCAGAAGATCGCTGAGCTGAAGATGCGCGACCTGAACGCCGCGTCTCTTGAGGCAGCCATGAGCATGATCGCCGGTACCGCCCGTTCCATGGGCGTTGTCGTCGGCGAGTAAGGAGGGTGTAACGATGTTTAGAGGTAAGAAGTATCAGGAAAGCGCCAAGCAGATCGATAAGGGCACGCTGTATGATCCCAAGGAGGGTCTGGAGCTGATCTGCAAGACTGCCAGCGCTAAGTTCGATGAGACCGTCGAGCTCCACGTCAAGCTGGGTGTTGACTCCCGTCACGCCGACCAGCAGGTCCGCGGCGCCATCGTGCTGCCCAACGGTACCGGTAAGTCCGTCCGCGTGCTGGTGTTCGCCAAGGGCGACAAGGCTGAGGCTGCCAAGGCTGCCGGCGCCGACTATGTGGGCGAGATGGATCTGGTCGAGAAGATCCAGAAGGAGAATTGGTTTGACTTCGACGTCGTCGTCGCCACCCCCGACATGATGGGTGTCGTCGGCCGTCTGGGTAAGGTGCTGGGCCCCAAGGGTCTGATGCCCTCCCCCAAGTCCGGCACCGTGACCCCCGACGCCGCCAAGGCCGTGCAGGAGGCGAAGGCCGGTAAGGTCGAGTACCGTCTGGACAAGACCAACATCATCCACTGCCCCATCGGCAAGGTTTCCTTCGGTGCTGACAAGCTGTTTGAGAACTACTCCGCTCTCATCGGCGCCATCATCAAGGCCAAGCCCGCCGCTGCCAAGGGTCAGTATATCAAGTCCTGCGTGGCTGCTTCCACCATGGGCCCCGGCGTGAAGATGAACGCCAACAAGCAGCTGTAAAAAAGCTGAAAAAACCGTTATCTTAGGCTTGACAAGCTGTGAAGCCTTGGATATAATATTGGTTGCGTTCCAAAGACAGCAGGTGGCGTAGGCCGTAAATCCTGCCGAGGATGGCACATCGTTATGATTGCTTTACCGTCCTCATGTCCTTTGGCATGGGGACGGTTTCCTTTTTTATCGAACGCACCGACAATTCTGACGGAGGTGAAAACAAAGAATGCCCAACGCAAAGGTTCTGTCTGAAAAGCAGGCGATCGTGGCGGCGCTGACCGAAAAGCTGCAGAATGCAGCCGCTGGCGTCATCGTTGATTACAAGGGCATCACCGTGGCAGAGGATACCGCTCTGCGCGCTGAGTGCCGCAACAACAACGTGGAATACGCTGTCATCAAGAACACCCTGCTGCGTTTCGCTTTCAACAACTGCGGTATGAGCGAACTGGATGAGCAGCTCAACGGTACCACTTCTCTGGCTATCTGTGCTGATGATCCCGTCGCCCCCGCACGCGTGATCGCGGATTACGCCAAAAAGCTGAAGGATAAGTTCGAGATCAAGGGCGGTTTCATGGACGGCAAGGTCGTCTCCATGGAGACTGTCAATGCTCTGGCTTCCATCCCCGCGCTGCCCGTGCTGCAGGCACAGGTCCTGGGTACCATGCTGGCTCCCATTTCCGGCCTGGCTTGCGTGCTGAAGCAGATCGCCGAGAAGAACGGCGCTGCTGCCGAGTAAATCGGCTCCCTGACCCCCGCGGGCGGCAGGCCCGCACACACTTTACAAAAATCTCACAAACAGGAGGCTATCACAATGTCTGAGAAGATTACTGCTATGATCGAAGAGATCAAGGGTTTGACCGTTCTGGAGCTGTCCGAGCTGGTACACGCTCTGGAGGAGGAGTTCGGCGTTTCCGCCGCTGCCATGGCTGCTCCCGCTGCCGGCGCTGCTGCTCCCGCTGCTGAGGAGAAGACCGAGTTTGACGTGGTCCTGACCGGCTTTGACGCCGCTCAGAAGATCAAGGTCATCAAGGTCGTCCGCGAGATCTGCGGTCTGGGTCTGGCTGAGGCCAAGGCTGCTGTCGAGGGCGCTCCCCACACCCTGAAGGAGGCTCTGTCCAAGGACGACGCCGAGGCCATGAAGAAGCAGGTCGAAGAGGTCGGCGGCAAGGTCGAGCTGAAGTAAGTTTCTTACACAGTGAAAAAAGAGAGACGCTTTGCGTCTCTCTTTTTTTGTCCGTTGCGGTCGTTGTCCCGATTTCGGGACACATCCTCTGATAAGCTGGGTACAACGCGGCAAAGAGCCGTGCGCCCCTGACGAGAGCGCACGCCAAACAGAGGAGGGGAGTCATATGACCGCAATTTCCGTGATCTGCACCATGTGCGGCGCCGCCGCACTGTCCAGGGGTATCCTGAAGGCAATTGAGTACATTGGCCGCTGAATGTCCGTTGACAACTGCTTTTTCGTTCTATATAATATTTTTCATAAGAAAATATGACATACGCAAAAACAAAAACTCTGTATGTAATATGCTATATTAGAACGAGAAAGGAAATCGTCTATGGATATTTTTGAGAAATGTTACGCGCCCTCGCTGGCCGGTGAGCTGAAGGAGAAGGGGGTGTACCCCTACTTCCACGCGCTCCAGTCCCGGCAGGACGTGGAGGTGATGATGGAGGGCAAGCGCCGCATCATGCTGGGCTCCAACAACTATCTGGGTCTGACCACCGACCCGGTGGTGGTGGAGGCGGGCATCAAGGCGCTGGAGCAGTACGGCACCGGCTGCTCCGGCTCCCGGTTCCTCAACGGCACGCTGGAAATGCATCTGGAGCTGGAGGACGCACTGGCCAAGTTCCTGCGTAAGCCCGGCGTGGTCACCTTCGGCACCGGCTTTCAGTCCAACGTGGGCATTATCTCCGCGCTGGTGGGACGCCACGACTATGTGATCTGCGACCGGGAGAACCACGCCAGCATCTACGCCGGATGCCAGATGTCCTACGGCAAGATGCTGCGCTATCGCCACAGCGATATGGCGGAGCTGGAGAAGTGCCTCCAGCGTGTGCCGGAGACGGCGGGCGCGCTGATCGTCACCGACGGCGTATTCTCCATGGGGGGCGACATCGCCAAACTGCCGGAGATCTGCGCGCTGGCGGAGAAGTACGGCGCACGGGTGATGGTGGACGACGCCCACGGTCTGGGCGTGCTGGGCGAGGGCGGCCGCGGTACGGCCAGCTACTTCGGTCTGGAGGACAAGGTGGACGTGTACATGGGAACGTTCTCCAAGTCGCTGGCATCGCTGGGCGGCTACATGGCTGCATCCGCGGAGGTGGCGGAGTATGTGCGCCACGCCTCCCGGCCCTTCATCTTCTCGGCGTCCATCCCACCGGCCAACTGCGCCACGGCACTGGCGGCGCTGCACGAGTTGGAGCGGCGTCCGGAGCTGCCGGAGCGGCTGCGCCAACTGAGCATCTACGCCCGAAAGGGCATGACGGCGCGGGGGCTGACCATCCGTCCCTCGGCGCTGGAGGCGCCTACGCCCATCATCCCCATCTACACCTACGAGACGTACCGCACCCTGCGTGTGGCGGCGGATATCTACGACCGGGGCGTGTACGTGAATCCCACGCTGCCGCCGGCCACGCCGGAGGGCGAGGCGCTGCTGCGTACCAGCTACATGGCCACCCATACGGAGGCGCTGCTGGACGAGGCCATGGATATTATCGGTGAGGTGATGGCCCATGAGTAACCGCGTTGCCATCGTCACCGGCGGTACCTCCGGCATCGGGCGCGCCACGGCGCTGGCGCTGAAGGAGGCAGGCTGCACGGTGTACGAGCTGTCCCGCCGCGCGCAGGGTGTGGAGGGGCTGCACCACATCACCGCCGACGTGACGAAGGAGGAGACTATCCGCGCCGCTGTGGCGGAGATCATGGCGCGGGAGGGCCGCATCGACATTCTGGTGAACAACGCCGGCTTCGGCATCTCCGGCGCGGTGGAGTTCACCAACACGGAGGACGCCAAGGCGCTGTTCGACGTGAACTTCTTCGGTATGGTCAGCATGAACCGCGTGGTGGTACCCATCATGCGGGCAGCAGGGCGGGGGCGCATTGTGAATCTCAGCTCCGTGGCGGCGCCGGTACCCATCCCGTTCCAGACCTATTACTCCGCCACCAAGGCGGCGGTGAACGCCTACACCATGGCGCTGGCCAACGAGCTGCGCCCCTTCGGCGTGACGGTGTGCGCCGTCATGCCCGGCGACATCCACACCGGCTTTACGGCGGCCCGCCGGAAGATCGGAGAGGGAGACGACATCTATCAGGGACGTATCGCCCGCTCCGTGGCCCGGATGGAGCACGACGAGGAGACGGGCATGGATCCCGCCAAGGCCGGCGGCTACATCGCAAAGGTGGCCCTGCGGGAGGGGAACCGCCACCCGCTGTACGCCATCCGCTTCGACTATAAGTTCTTCGTATTCCTGACGAAGGTGCTGCCGGCGCGTTTTTTGAACTGGCTCATCTATCAGCTCTATGGAAAATAAACAAAAGCATCGCACTCCAACGGAGTGCGATGCTTTTTGCGGTATTAGAAGCGGTGCGGTGCGGCGCGGCTTACGGGATCATGCCCGTGCCGTCGATCAGGTCGCGGATCACCACGCTGCCCATCAGCAGCCCGGCGGTGGCCGGTACCCACGCCACACTGGCGGGGACGGAGCGCCGTCCGGGAGGGGGCGCCTCCAGCTGCTGGGTCTCGGCAGGCTGCTCCGGACTGAACACCACCTTCAGGTGGTGGATGTCCCGAGTCCGCAGCTCCTTGCGCATGACGCGGGCCAGCGGGCAGCCGGAGGTCTTGGAGATATCCGTCACCTGCAGCAGCGTGGGATCCAGCTTGTTGCCGGTACCCAGCGCCGTCAGGATGGGGATACGCCGCAGCCGGGCCTGCTCGATCAGATCCAGCTTGCAGCTGACCAGATCAATGGCGTCCACGATGTAGTCGTAATGCGCGGTGAAGAAATCGTCGCGGTGGGCTGCATCGTAGGTGGCGCAGACAGGGTGTGCCCGCAGATCTGGGTTGATGTCCAGACAGCGGCGGGCTGCCGCCTCCGCCTTGTACTGTCCCACGGTGGAGTGCAGCGCGTACAGCTGACGGTTGATGTTGGTCAGCGACAGCGTATCCTGATCCACCAGCGTCAGCTCGCCCACGCCGCTGCGGGCCAGACACTCGGCAGCATAGCTGCCCACGCCGCCCAGACCGAACACGATCACATGGCAGCGGGAGAGCTTGTCCAGCGCGTCAGCGCCCAGCAGCATCTGTGTGCGCAGAAACGCCTCATTCATGGTGTCAGCCGACGTCCTTCATGCCGTCCAGCTCCTGGGCGTTGGCCTGCTCGAGCAGAGACTCTGTCCAGGTGTTGTAATCCTCGGCGGCCATGTGCTTCTCCACCGACACCTGCCACGCGGGCACATCCTGTCCCACGAAGTACATGACGTGGTAGCCGGTGTAGCTGCCCTCGTTGTAGACGATGCCGGTGTCACCGGCCTTGCGGGCGGGATCGAAGCACCAGTCGTTGAACTCGGTGACCATCTGACCCTTGGTGATCTTGGTGTACAGACCGCCATTGGTGTTGGAGCCGCCATCCTCACTGAGCTCGTTGGCCAGCGCAGCGAAGGCATCCTCCGTGCCGCCGTTGGCCTGCCACTGTGCCAGCGCGTCCTCGGCCTTGGCCTTGGCGCCGTCCTTCAGCGCCTGCAGATCGGCGTCATAGGTCTCGGAGTCCTTGTCCAGAGCGGAGCTGTCCACGAGGAACAGGATGTGGCGCGCGTCCACGGTGTTGTACTCCTCGCGGCCGATGGAGCGGAAGACCACCACATAGCTGTTGGGGTCATCCTCCACAATGGCGCCCTCGCCGGCGGTGCGGGCGCTGTCGAACACCCATGCGCTCATGGCGGAGCCGTTGTTGGAGCCGGCGTCCACGCTGCTGTAGGTGCCCAGATCCTTGAAGTCCTCAGAGATCTCGGCCAGGCTCTCGCCGTTCTGATAGCGCGCCAGCGCAGCCTTGGCAGCGGCGGCGGCAGCGTTCTTGGCGGCGGCGGACTCCTCCTCCGTGGGCTGGACGGTGTTGCCGTCCCCATCGGTGGTGGAGGGGGCGCTGCCCTTGAAGTAGATATACTCATAGGAGGCCACGTTGAAGGAGTCGGGATGCTCCTGATAGTCCGCCTCCAGCTCGTCGACGGTATAGGTCAGGCTGCTCTGATAGTGCTGCATATAGCGGGCGGTGACTTCCTCCGTGGTCAGCATCTCCTCAAACAGGCTGGGGGTCATGCCCTGCCCGTAGGCGGCCTTCAGGTAGGCCTTGAAGGAGTAGCCCTCGCTCTTGACAGACTTCTTCAGAGTGTCGAGGGTCGCCTGTACCTCAGCTCTCGCCTCGTCATCGGCGCCCATGCCGTTGGCCTCGGCCTCCTTGGCGACCATGGTGCGGATGGACAGCTGCTTGACGGCGTACTCCTTCAGGAACTGATCCCAGGTGACGTCGCCCTCGTCGGTGACCTGCAGCAGCATTTTGGCGGTGTCGTTCATGGTCTGCGCGGTCAGCGGCTTGGAGTTATCCAGGCCGTAGTAGCCGGCGTTGGCGATGTTGTTCGCCAGACCGCGATAGTAGTAGTTTACCTGTGCCACGGTATAATTCTGACCGTCGATGGTGACGGCGTCGGGGTCACGGTACAGGACGCCGGACTTCATCACCAGCAGCAAAACAGCCACCACCACGAACACCACGGCAATGGTGCCATACAGACGGTTGGTCTTGCGCTGCTTGGCTCTCTCCTCCGCCTCGCGGATGGCCTTGGGGTCCTTGATACCCTGACTGGCCAGATCCTGGCGGTTCTTCTTTTCTCTTGATGCGCTCATTTGCTTCATTCCTCTCAAAAACGGGCATAATACGCCCTTGGTGATAAAATGCCTGATTATTATACAGGATATTAGGCGGTTCTGCAAGGGGAAACTGCCGGGAATTTATGAATCTTCCGGAAAGAAACGGACGGACTGCCGGAAAATAGCCGAGTCTGCCGGGGAAAACAGAGAAAAGCGCCCCTCCGCCTTCTGGCGGAGGGGCGCTCAGCGATGGGCAGCGGCCGCGTTATAACCTGCACAACTCGCAGGTGGGTCGTCTCCAACTGACTTTACTGCTTCCAACTTCCAGCCGCGCGATGCAGCCGGGAGGCCTGCAAACCATCTGTTGATCCGACGTCCCCTATAACCAATGTCAGGATAAAAAAGACCGCTGCCCATCGCTGAGGGCGGACGCGGTGTACCGTGTCCGCCGGACTCTGCGTAGCGTGCAGGTGCGCCGCCTGTCAGGTACAGGCGGCGGGCGGCGAAAAGGGGCAGGTTCTCAGTTCTCGCCGTCCTCGTCGTCCATCAGCTGCTCCATGAACAGGTCGTAGACGCGATCCAGCTCCTCGTCGCTGTCCAGCGTGCTCAGCAGCTCCTCGCCGTTCTCTGTGATGGATTTCAGGATGACCAGACCGAACTCCTCAGCCTTGGCCTCGTCCTCGTCCTCGTCTACCGTGGGGAAAAATGCCATATACGTCTGGCCGTCCACCTCAATGGCGTCCACATATTCCAATTCGATCTCGTTGCCGTCCTCGTCGGTCAGTGTGATGAAATTGGGGCCGAATTCCTCGCTCATAGGAGATCCTCCTTCGTTGTGGTGCCCCTGCCGGGGGTGAGTACACTATAACGGTTTCGGCGGAAAAATGCAAGTGCAAATGACGCGATATTTCCGGCGCTGGCGGACTGAAAATGCCGCAAAACGGAGAAAATGAATGGATTTAATATTGTGTGGGTATAATTTTTTCCATAATTGGCAGGTTTTGAGGAGTTGACAGCCATGGTAAAATAACTTTTATAGTGGGTTTTTATGGAATTCCCTTGGGAAAGCTCCGAATTCCTGCTGAATAACAGAGAAAGGAAGGTGCCCTGTGATGAAAAAACGCAGAGAGGCAGCCGATCGGGTCGATCGGACGCAGCAGAGCGCCAGACAGATAGAGAATAGTGGACAGGAGCGCAGACGGCCCCGCCGCCGCGGTTGGGGTACAGCCGGCCGTGTCATCGGGACGATCCTGCTGGTCTTTGTACTGACTGCCGCTATCTTCGCCGGGATTTTTTCCGCCTACATCAACAGCAGTATGCGGGGCCGTGTAGAGGTCTATCTGGACGAATTTGAGACGAAGGTCTCCACGGAGCTGTACTATCAGGAGCCGTCCAGCGGCGAGTGGACCATGTACCACACGCTGTTCCTCGATTCGGAGAACCGTATCTGGGCCGATCTGGAGCCGATCCCCAAGGATCTGCAAAAAGCGGTGGTGGCCATTGAGGACAAGCGGTTCTACACCCACAAGGGCGTGGACTGGCACGGCACGGCGCGTGCCATCTTCAGCACCATCTTCGGCGGCAGCGTACAGGGCGGCTCTACCATCACCCAGCAGCTGGTGAAGAACGTGACCGGCGACAACCAGAACACGGTGAAGCGCAAGGTGATGGAGATCTACCGGGCGCAGGAGATGGAGAAGCGCTACGAAAAGGACGAGATCCTGGAGGCGTATCTCAACGAGGTGTACTTCGGGTACAGCTGCTACGGCGTGGTGACGGCGTCCCTGAAGTATTTCAACAAGGACGTGTCAGAGCTGTCGCTGGCGGAGTGCGCCAGTCTGATCGCCATTACCAACAACCCCTCACTGTATGACCCGCTGCAGACCGATTGGGGTCTGGAGAACAACCGCACCCGGCAGCTTCTGGTGCTGGGCGCCATGCTGGACCAGGGCAAGATCGATCAGGCTGCCTATGACGCCGCCAAGGAGGAGAATGTGGTGTTCTCCAACGGCTACACCATTCTGGGCGGCCGCGTGGACGTGGACACCGACAAGAAGGATGACACCGATGCCGACGGCACCGATGGGCAGCCGGCGGAGGAGACGCCGACCGCCGCGTCCAGCCAGTCCTACTTCACGGATGCAGTCATCGAGGACGTGGCTGCCGCGCTGGTGGAGAAGTACGGTCTGACGGATTCTACCAACCCCGTGACCGGCAAGGTGACCACGGCATTCGACCAGGGTGTCAACATGGTCTACGGCAAGGGCTATAAGATCTACACCACCCAGAACCCTGACTATCAGAAGATCGCAGAGGAGGTCTGTTCGGATACCTCCAACCTGCCCTATACCACCACCTATACCAACGGTTACGGTGAGAAGGAGACGGAGCAGCTGCAGGTGGGCATGACCATCGTGGATCCCTATACAGGCTATGTGGTGGCCATGGTGGGCGGCGCCGGCGCCAAGGAGGGCGCCCGCGTCTGGAACTGGGCCACGTCCGCACGGCAGTGCGGCTCCGCCATCAAGCCCATCTCCGTATACGCACCGGCGTTGGACGACGGCACCATCAACGGCGCCTCCACCATCGACGACTATCCGGTGATGGTGCTCAACGGCAGCGTCTACCCCAAGAACGCCAATGGCCGCTATAAGGGCCTGACGCCGCTGCACACGGCGATCGCCCGCTCTACCAACACCTGCGCCGTCCGGGTGGTGCAGGAGTACGGCACCAGCCGCTCCTACGACTTTATGACCAACAAGCTGGGCTTCACCACCCTGACGTCTCAGGACGCCCAGCAGGTGGGCAACATGGGTCTGGGCGGTCTTGACCGGGGCGTGACCACGGAGGAGATGGCGGCGGCCTTCGCAGCCTTCGCCAACGAGGGCATCTACACCGCGCCCCGCACCTTCATCCGGGTGGAGGACGCCGATGGCAATGTGATCCTGGAGAACGAGGCCAAGGCCTCCGTGGCCATGAAGGACACCACCGCCGCGTTGATGAACAGCCTCCTGCAGGAGGTCGTCAACGGCGGTACCGGCTATGAGGGCCGGATCAGCGGTATGCACGTGGCCGGTAAGACCGGTACCACCAACAACGATCAGGACCGGTATTTCGTGGGCTATACGCCGTATTACAGCTGCGCCGTGTGGGTGGGCTACGTTCACAACCAGCGCATCATCGCCAGCGGCAACCCGGCGGCGTCCATGTGGCAGAAGGTCATGAGCCGCATCCACGCGGATCTGCCGGACAAGGATTTCTTCAGCTGTTCCGGTCTGACCTACGTGAAGGTCTGCGCCGACAGCGGCCTGCTGGCAACGGACAACTGTGCCGAGGACTGCCGCGGCAGCCGGGTCTACTCGGCGCTGGTGGCGGCGGACAACGCGCCGTCGGCCTACTGCAATATGCACACCAGCCCCATCTACACCGTCAACTTCGTCAACGACGACGGCACCATCTCCGTGGGCAGCGGCTCCAAGCTGGACTATACCCGCCCGCGGCTGGAGGGCTTTGAGGATATTGAGGCGGAGGACGACTTCATGCTGCTGGATGGCTGGAGCGGCTTCTTCGGCGATGACGACGAGCCGGACGACACCGGCGGAGAGGACGAGGATATCCACACCAGCTGGTGGGGATGACCGGTCTCCGTCCCGAGCGGCAAAGACTGAAACAACAAAGAGAGCGCTCCGACCGCAAGGTCGGGGCGCTCTCTTGTTGTGTGTGCGGGTTATTCGGCGGCCTTCCGGGCGGCCTCGCGGCCCATGCGGAACGCCTGCAGGTTCAGCTCCTTGACCTTGGCAGGTACCGTCTCGGCGACGATCTGCTCCCAGTCGATATCCGGGCAGCCCAGCGCGTCGCACATGGCGCCGAACAACACCACGTTCATGCACTTGGGATTGCCCAGCTTCAGCGCGATGTCGCTGGCGGGTACGGCGATGGTCTTGAAATTCCGGGCCATGGCCTCGATGCAGCCGGCGGGATAGACCTCAGCGCCGGAGGCGATGGTGGTGGACTTGATGGCGTAGTCGTTGATGACAGCCACGCCGTCGGGCTTCAGGAACTCCGCATAGAGGACGGCCTCCATCCGCTCCAGCGCCACCATGATGTCGGCCTCGCCCTTGCCGAACACGGGGCCGTAGACCTTCTTGCCCCAGCGGACCTGGGTGGACACGGAGCCGCCGCGCTGGGCCATGCCGTGGACCTCGCTCTGCTTGACATCGTAACCGGCCTTCATAAAGCCGTTGGACATGATCTTGGAGATCAGGATGGCGCCCTGACCGCCAACGCCGACCAACAGGCAGCTTTTCACATCGTTCA
>Ga0129313_1000437_pt1 | contig 36117 bp, 15 predicted proteins | sample O1105metagenome_FD_94436 | JGI IMG/M metagenome (GOLD analysis project Ga0129313, IMG submission 94436) | Orangutan group fecal microbial communities from fecal samples from Wisconsin, USA - O1105 metagenome | ecosystem: Host-associated > Mammals > Digestive system > Large intestine > Fecal...
GAAGCACTTCTTGTACATGATATCCTCATGGTCATTAACTGAGAATTCGAGGAAGATGATGTCAGGCTTCTGCTCAACTATCTGCTTCTCGCTGCGGACAAGTCCTACAACGGAAGATGTTCCTGAGAGACCTGCGTTTATCTCCTTGAAGCTGCCCTTAGCAAATGTTGTCTTGAGGTAGTTGGAGAATGGTGTTGTGTAGTTCTTGCCCTCAGTGATAGAACCGCCGAGGTAAGCTACTGTCAGAGGTGAACCGCTCTCAGCAGCAGTGAGCTTCTGAGTAAGTCTGTATGTGTTGCCCATGTGCTTTATCGAGCTCTTGTAGAAGTCGATATACTGAGCCGAAGCTGTCTCCTTGTAGTTATCCCACTTAGTAGTGTCTACTGTAGGTGTAGGAGGAACAACTATCTCAGGCACCTTGCCTGTGCCGCCTGTTGTAACTGCTGACTTTGTGCCCTCAGCTGCAACAAGTACATCGTCAATATAAATATCCATAGTATCTCCCGAAGACTCAACAGTCTCAACATAGAGCACCATATCTCCTGCATTGTCAGGGATAGTGAATGATGTGTTCTCTATCTTTGTCCAGACGCCGCTCTCGCAGGTAGCCTTTGCGATAGATGTGTAAACAGCGCTTCCGCCGCCGTTGCCGCCCTGCTGGAGAGAAATCTGTATCTCAGCGGAGCCGCCTGACATCTGGAGAGCTGCAAGACTTACGCTGTATGTCTGACCCGGCTGGAAATCTGAACCGAGGTTTATAGCAGCACCGTTCCACTCAGCGCTTCTGTCTGTGATGAACATAGACTTTCCTGATGAACCGTAATATGCTGCGTCTGTAGCTGTAACAGAAGCTGCGCCTCTGCCTGTCCAGTCGCCTAAGCCTGAATCAAAGTTGTCATTCAGAGCGCCGCCTGCTACAGGAGCTGCAGTAGTAGTTGTTGTCACTTCAGCAGTTGTTGTTACTGTTGTAGTAACAGGTGCTGTAGTCACATTTGGCGAATAGCTCTCAGGGAGCTTTGTTATCAGACCTAAGAGGTACTTCTGGATAGAAAGTGCGTCGTTTGAAGTAATACCGCCGCCTGCCTCATAAGCGTCTGCGTTGTAGAGACCCGGCTCTGAAAGCTTATACTTATTAGGGTTGGCAAGAGACTGCATGATAAGAACTACATCGCCCATATCAACTGTGCCGTCGTTGTTTGCGTCGCCCCACTTAGTTACCTTTGTGGAGATATCGCCGCCAAAGCCGCCGCCCTGTGAGTTCTGCTCATTCTGCATTGTAGTTGTAGTAACTACGGGTTCTGCTGTGGTAGTTGTTGTTACTTTAGTAGTTGTAGTCGTTACAGCAGTTGTAGTAGTTGTTGTAACAGGCTCGCTTGCTGAAGCCTTGAAAGCATATCTCATGAATGTATAGAGATGAGGCTTTACAGAGTTAGCGTCATGTCCGCCGCCAGGGATAGACTGGTAAACGTGATTAACGCCGTTTCTTGTGAGAATGTCGCTGTACTGCTTAGGGAATGTACCAACAACGCTGTCGTTGGTTCCGCCTGTTATCATGAATACAGCAGGCTCGGGACCTACATCTCTGAACTTCATCTCACTCTCCTGCATACAGCCCGGGTGAGTCATGAACGAGTCCTTACCTGGGGTTATACCCGGTGCAGGGCAGGCTCCGCCTACATAGCCGAATACGTCTGGGCGCATAAGTCCGCAGTAGATAGCCTCACGGCCGCCCATTGAGAAGCCTGTGATAGCTGTATATTCTCTGCCTTCCTTAACGGAATAATTCTCCTTGATGAAAGGAAGAAGGCTGTCTGTAACGTCATAGAGGAAGTTGTCGTACTCTGCGCAGGTCTGCTGGTTGATACCGCTTGGGCTGTTCATAGTCTTGCTTGTGAACATATTCGGAGTTACAACGATGAACTCCTCAGCCTGACCGCTTGACATAAGACCTGTCATGAGCTCCTGAACGCCCATGCCGCTTACCATGTCGTTCTCGCTTCCCATGATTCCGTGGAGAACGAACATTACAGGGTACTTCTTGCTTGAATTATAGTTCGGAGGGAGAATAACGTTGCACTTTTTCTGCTTGCCTGTAAACTTGCAGTTATAGGTCTTATTCTCCACCTTGCACTGGCTTGTCTTTTCAGCGCCGCCTGGCACCTTTGTAGGCATATCTTCCTTGATCTTTGAGTTGAGACCTGACTGAGCGTTTCCGCCGCTGCCTGCGTCTGAGCCTATATTGGTGTTGCCGTTGGTCTCGAAGCCGCCCGCAAAGCCGCTCCAGTCCTGTCCGCCGCCGTTATTTCCCCAGCCGCCCCATGTCATGCCGCCGTTATCGCCGCCGAAATTGAAACCGCCCGCATTAGCTGAGAGGGGTACGGACGCTGCGATCATCACTGCGGATACGGTTCCGCTGATAATCTTCTTCATTTTTGAAAGTTTCACTTCAATCACTCCTTTTATTATTGTAGTCCTGAATAACGTTCCGTAAAATAAACAGGACAATTTTTCTGGTTTAATGCAGAAACAGCCGTATAAGAGAGGGTACAGCTGACCTCTGAATGTCCCAGCCAGAAGAAACATTGTGATAAATAATCCACCCAAAACTGTTATTATGCCTAATGTATGGCATAATTGTCTAATATCTTTAATGTAAATATACAATATTAAGAGGCAAAAGTAAATAAGCTATTAACAACACCGCAATTTTTGGGGTTTAGTCCGCAATAATTGGTCAGGAGTTTTGTAATATAATGATATTTTAATGACAATTTTGACATTATTTTTACCTCAGCAAACTATTTCTGCAATATTTCGTTCACACAGTTCATTAAATACTGTAAGGAACATCTTTTGGTGATATTGTCCATGTCCATTGTTAATATCAAAACAGCTCCCGAAAAATGCTTTCGGGAGCTGTTTTCCTTGTAAAGTTTAAATGATCATCTGTATTTCAGTTCGGGGTGCTTCTCATAGTACTCTTTTTTGTTTATGTACATATTTTCATCTGCGATGCGCATTGCTGTGCGAATGTCTTCGCCGTTCTGCACGATACAATAACCCACCGCGAAATTAAAATCGGCATCGATAGCGGATTTCTCGTAAAGCTGAGCCACTCTTTCTTTGAGAGCATTCTCGTCCATGCCCTTAGCGATAAGCATGAATTCATCGCCGCCTGCACGGTAAATATCACAGTCATAGAAAACGCTGTTCAGTATCGCAGAGGCTGTACGGAGAAGTCTGTCTCCTGCACCGTGTCCCTTTTCGTCATTTACGCGCTTCAGACCGTTAAGGTCGAAAAAGCCCACCGCATATGGCTCTGAAAGCTTGTTTTTTCCATTTACGATATCTTCTACGGCGTTATTCATGGCATTTCGGTTCTTGCAGGCAGTAAGGATATCGATAGAGCCAAGGTATTCAAGCTGCTTCATAAGCTTGTAGTTTGCAATTTCCGAAGCAATAAAGTATGTGGTCAGTTCAAGAGTCTCCTTTATTCTGACAGTATCCTCTGTGTTGAAGTTCAGAGCCCACAGATAGCCGACAGTCTCATCGTTATGCTTGAGCGGAAAAAGAATGACGCTTTTCACATTAAACTCAACCAGCATTGAATGCCATTCAGGATTTACCGATTGCAGCCATTTCATATCATTTTCATCTTTTACGATAAGGCACGAGCTGCCTCCTATGGCTGAATCAAATGTGTCGGCAATATCCAGAAAAGTCGTATCATTACAGATATCCGCATGATGTATAGAGTTTTCGGGAGACATTGCCTTACAGAAAGATGCATATCGCTTTCCGTTAAAATCAGAAACAAGTATACCGCAGATATCTGCTCCGCACATTTCACGCATATCTTCTATGAGCTCATCAAATATCTGCTGAATGTTTTCTTTATTTGCGTTTCCCAGCTTGATACTTACTTCAAGAGCCTTTGTAGCAGTATCCGCAGCAAGGCTTGCCTGCTGCTCTGAGTCTGCATAGGGCGAGATATCGCAGGAATAAAGGCAGTATCCAACGTTTTCCCTGTCAGATTCAACAGGCAGAAGGAACATATTTACCCACAAGCCCATATGCTCAACATGAACGTACGTGTGCAGCGGCTTTCCAAGGCAGGCACAGCGATACATAAAGTCCTCAAAATTCTTATCCTGCGGCAGGCAGTAATAATACGGTGAATCAGGAACAAAGGGGTGATGAAATATCATGTCGGCATCATCACGCAGAAGCTTATTTGCAGCAACGACACGTATATTGCCGTAGGTGCCGTCCTCATACTGCTCAACAGAAATAATGCACGTTCTGCTCTTATGACCTTCTACTAACTGTTCATAATCCATGATAAATGCCCTCTTTCTTATTATTATGAATATATTTTTGCGAAGACAGATTTCAATAGTTCTGATTATAATGTTGGTAAAGGAGCTGCTTCGCCTAACTTCCACAAATAATTTTATCACTTTTGCGAATAAACATCAATAAAATATATTAAAAGTTCACAAATACTTATAAAAAACTGGCACTTCTTACAAATTGCAGCAGTTCATTTTAGGCATTAATACAATGGTATTTCATAATGTCGGAAATACGCAAAAAGCCCCGAGGCAGCGCCTCGGGGCTCGGTTATGTCATATCAAACCTGCTTATTCCAATGTCTTTTTATTTCCGAGAAGATACTGCTGTATGCACAGGGCGTCGTTAACAGTCATACCCTCAGTTGACTTATCAACATCAGCGTTTATCCTGCCCTGCTCGGTGATGTGGTATTCCGATGTACCATATACCTCGTACTTGTCAGGATTTGCAAGAGCCTGCATAATAATTACTGCGTCGGAAAGGTCAAGGTCTGTATCGCAGTTAGCGTCGCCGATCTTTGGAGCAGACTTTCTCGGCATTGCTGTAGTTGTAGTTTCAGCTGTCTGCTCAGCGAGCTGTGTATTTGTGTACTGACCGCGGTTGTTCCATGCCATAGTTTCAAGGTCACTTTCCGCTATGCCGCAGGTCCTTGAAACGTAATCCAGCAGGATAGCTGTATCCATTGCATCGCCGCTGACTCCGCTGCCATCAAGGTCGAAGTTCTTGATATAATTGTCCATTATCTTTTCCGGAACTGTATTGACATTCTCGGAGGTATGAGTCTGTGAGTAAAGCGTATTCTCTGCGCAGATATAATCGTGCTCGTCAACAACGCCGTTCATGTCGACATCAGGCGGCGGCATGATACCTGCTTCAACATTCACGTAATAGTTATCAAATATATACTGTCTTGTTTTCTGTGAAGCATAGGTAAATGCATATACGTAATTCTCGCAGAGACTGAACAGGTCGTCGGGATCGGTCAGCTGATATCTTGTGCCGTCAAGGCAGTTCGTTCCATCCCACGGATAATTGGAGACCTCTCCGTTTATCCATGCATCTCTGAATTCCTCATATTCTTTTTCCTTCTTAGTCTTTATGCCAAGCTTTTCACAGATATATATCTGTGCGATACTGCAATCGGCAGCGTCGCCGCTTATGCCGTTTTCGTTGAGGTCAAATCTGCTGAGGAAATTATCTATAATATCATCTGAATATCTTTCGTTCTTTGCATATCTGTAGTTGTTGTATATATCTTCAACCGCATAATGGTCAACAAAGGTTATTGCTCCGTCGAGATTCACATCGGGCTCGGGAAGCAGACCTTTTTCTGCCTTTTCCTTATATAATTTGTATTCAGCTTCGATATCGGAAAGATCAACATCAGCTCTTACATCTGAATTTGGAAGTCCCATTTCTCTTTCCGTATCCTCAACTGTATACTCGAAATCCCTGAGGATTTCCTTGAATCTCGGTGAATAGTCTCTTCTTTCGTCGTATCTTGACTCCCATAATGTATCGAAGTAGTTATGATCTGAGTATTCGGGCTGATATGATTCTTTATCAATGTAATATCTTATGAGATAATCCGAGAATACAGCTTCAGCAAGTCTGTCATCTTCCAATTTGCTGAAAAGCTCAAGGCATTTTGCCTCTGACTCAGAGGGGAATTTTACAGTTGAAAGCTCATTGTAGACCTTTAGCTTATCCTCATAGGAAAGCGCCTCGCGGTTCATATTTTCGTAGGTAACGGCAGGCTCGTCAAACAGCTTCTGGAAGAAGTAGATATCCATTACGTCGCCCATATCGAATCTGCCATTGCCGTCAACGTCAAGATAAGACCTGTTTGACTCGATAGCTTCGGCAGCTATATCATACATACCGTGAAAGACCTCTGTATTTTCGATAAAGTACTTTACAAAGTCCTCACGCGTCTGCTTGTCAGCCTTATCGTCAGCGGCATAGTATTCGGGATCGAGGATATTTCTCCCGATCTTGTTATAGCAGGTGTAGTAATAGATGAGGTAGTTTACATCGCTCTCGTCAAAGCAGCCGTCGTTATTGTAATCATATGCCGTATCGTCTGTTAAAGAAGCTCCATCGCCGTTTGATAAGCGATAAAGGCAATAAATATCATGAACATTGAATTTACCATCCTTATTTACATCAATTTTTGTTTCGTTTTTATGCCATTCACCGAATCCGAATTCGTTTATGTCATATTTTGTGCTCATTACTTCAAAGGGGACGCTTCTCATGCCTGTATCGTTGACAGCGTTCACGGGCTGTGATATTGCCGATGAAGCTACAAGCATAGCAGCGAATCCTGCTGACATTTTATTCATATAGTATACCCTCCTATGCGTATCAGTAATAGTCATCTTTTCGGTCGTAACAGTAACATCAGCAGCTGTAACGGAAGTGCTCTGTGATACACGGGCTGCCTGTGAAGTGCTCCGCGGCGCTGTATGCACGGCAGTGCTTACAGCGGTACGCTGAGTTACGGCAGCCGCTGTGACCGCCGCAGAAGTCTGAGTTGTATTTACAGGAGCTGCGGCAGTTGTCTTTGCAGTCACAGTCTCTGTTGTCACTGTATTGTTATTGTCAGAAGTTACAGTTGTAACATCAGAAACAGCGGCTGTTGTTTCAACTGTAGTATTCTCGTTGAAATCGAGGGACGAAGGATCCTTTGCAGTATTGCTATGCCATATCCCCAAGCCGATGATTGCAGCGGCACACATAGCTGTAACGCCTGAGGTGATCCTTATGATACGTACCCTGCGTATACGGCGCTCTTCTAATATACGGTCGCCGCGGGATTTAACTATCTCCGCCATGGTCTTATAGTCCATAGAACACTGCTCCTTCCTTTTCGATTTCTTTTTTCAGAGCGGATTTTGCTCTGTAAAGCAGGTCTCTGATCTGCTTGCTGTTCTTTTTCATTATCTCAGCCGCTTCGTCATTCTGGAATTCCTCAAAGAATATGAGGTACAGTATCTGACTGTATTCAGGTTTGAGATTTGAGATGAGCCTGCGCAGGTCAGAACGCCGCTCATCATCTATGACCTTCTGTTCAATATTTTCCTCGTCAGAGATGTCAAACGCATTATCAAGGGAAACCGAATTGAATTTCGAGAATTTCCGCTTTATATCTATTGCCTTGTTTCTTCCAATGGTGTAAAGCCATGTTTTGAAGCTGCCTGTACCCCTGAAGGCAGGCTTCTCAACATATAGCTTTACGAATGTATCTATGGCAGCTTCTTCTGCCAGCCCCATATCACCTATAATGCTGTAAAGGAAATAAACAAGACCGTCCTTATAATCGCGGATAACTTCGTCTATTGCGTCTTTATCTCCTGATAGGAAACGGCTGTAGCTACTAATACCGTTTTCCATATGTCCTCCTTTCGGCAGGAAATATTTCCATTTGTTACTTATACGAAAGAAAAGCGGCAGATGTCGCAGTATTTTTCAAAAAAATTTTTATTTCGCATTTTTCGCTGCATTCTTTTATAATACTACCACTTTTCGGGACTTATTGCAAATCCTTTCTACGAAGCCGACATCATATAAAGGAAAAAGCCATGCAGGAGACATTCCTGCATGGCTTTTATGTTATATCACCTTATTTGCTTACTGCATTTTCAGCATAGGTCGAAAGTATCTCGGAAGCGTCTACGCTGTTTACTCTTCCGTCTGTGTTGAGGTCTGCCATATACTCCATGTGAGCTACCGTAACATTGCTTATCTCTGCGTTGACAGATGTTTCCGCATAGTAGCTGAGCACATAGCTTGCGTCGATAGCTGTTAACTTGCCGTCGAAATCAACGTCGCCTGCTTCCTTGTTCTTGCAGAGCTGCTCGATATATGGTCTGATATCGCTGAGGTCAACAAGTCCCTTTTTCTCAAGAAGCTGGAGGTAGTAGATATCAAGCTTGTACTGAGGCTGTTCAAAAGGCGAGCCAACTGCGGCTTGATACAGCATGAAATCGCCGAATGTTCCAGGGATATCATCATTGTCAAGCTCTACATTCTGGTCGATGAAATTCCACATATCAGCAGGAAGTATACTCTTTTCAGCAGTTATGCCTTTTGCGAGGTCGTTAATATACAGCTCAAAGACATATGAATCCAGATAATTTATCTCGCCGTCCTTATTTATGTCGAACATATCATTTTTGAGACCGCTTTTCAGCACATCCTTTGTCTCAGCTATCATTGCTCTGTAAATATCGTTATCATGCATATAATCGTGATCTGCGATAACTGTATAAAACTTTTCGGACTCTTTTCTTTCGTAAATGTCATCATTCTGACTATCTGTCTTATTAAAGTGCTGCCTTAATACCCAGGATAACTCACCTGCAAAGTACTCACTTACAGAATGGTCGCAGAGCATAAGGTCTCCGTGATACTGTACATAATACAGACTAGTCATATTTACCATGTCAAGCTCCGTATTGCTGACGATATATCTTGCGATAAGGTCAAATACTGTCTGATCGCACAGGTACATATCGTCCTTGTAGTAATCTAAAAACGAATTAACATAGTCATATAACGGCTCGCACTTAGCCCAGAGCTGCTGCTTGTACTCCTCTGACATAGGAAGAAGTTTGCGAAGCGTATTAACTTTGTCAGAATGCATCCATACCTGACCGTCGATCACTTCGGAAACAATGTTGAACTGACCGAAATAAGGATTCTTGCGTATCGAACCGCCCTCGTCGGCAGAAGCTACGTCATAGATATAAATGTCATAGAGGTCTTTCAGATCAACGATCCCGTCCTCATTTATGTCAAAGCTGTATTTGTCTGCGTCATAGTTTTCGATGAATCTCTTATAATATGCGTCGTTGTACTTATCAAAGGTATACTCGGTCGGAAATGCAGAATTTCTAAAATTAAAGAAGAAATAGTCTATAAAGCTTTTTTTGTTCTCGTCAGAACCATAGGTATAGCTCTCGTCAACATAAACATTATTCAAAAGCTTTTCTTTCAGCTCGGCAGGAGCGTCGGGAGATACTGTCCTGTAGACGTGTTTATGAGGATCTGTACCCGCAGGGAGCAGATATTCAGCATTTTCTATATAATCTCCATAATCTTCCAGCGTATATCTGAGTTCACATATCTCCTTGAACAGGTCGGTGTCGAGAGTATCTATAACTCCGTCCTTGTTGAAATCACCGTACTCAGCGCATTTTGCAGCATAGCCCTCGGGGAGCGACTCAGGCTCATTCATATATGTGAAAAGCGCATATGCATCGAAGCCGTCTAATTTTCCGCTGCCGTCAAAGTCCATTTTATCGGTATTTGCCTCAAAGTAAATGACAGCGTCTGCGAGAGAGTCTATAGGCTTGGGTGTGTACATGGCTTCGGCATTTGCAGGCATATTGACTGAAGCGGAAGCCATTGCAGCTGCTGAAAGAGCAGCAAGATATTTCTTAACGTTTATTACTTTCATTCTGATTACCTCCTTGCAATCATCTTCATTGATATCGGTAGTAACAGGTGGTTGTGTGTTGTTCGTGTCAGCATTTGTGTCAGCTTTTGCAGCATTTGATACTGTTGTCACAGTATTCACTGCTTTGTTTCCTGCGGCTGATGATATCATGGAGAAAGCGGCTTTTGTCACGGAAGTCACGGGCTTTGCTGTAGTTTTTACAGGAGCTGTTGTATTTACGACAACAGTCGATACAGCTGCTTCGGTGCTGCGTACATCGGTAACCGTCTCGCTTGCAGCCTCGGTAGTCACAGCAATTACCGAGCTCATCTCAGGCTGGCGCGAAGGCTTGCTGTCAGAAGCAAGGTCGGCTGCTTTGGCGGTTATGACAACTGCGGCAGCAATAGCCGAAACTGCGGCGCAGGCTTTCTCGGCACGTATGCGCTTTCTTCTCTGCCTTGCAAGATGCTCATCACGTATCCTGAATACGGCTTCTGCAATATCCTTAGTATCTCTCATAAATAAAGCCCTTCCTTTCCAGTTCAGATCTCAACGACTTTCTCGCTCTGAAAATCAGATCGCTGACCTGTCGTTTTGCTTTGTGCATTATCCTTGCTATATCCGAGGTATCGAGGTCCTCGAAATACATTAGGTAGAGCACCTGATAATACTCGGGATTAAGGCGCTTCATAGCTCTGTAAAGTTCCTTTTTCTGCTCTTCCTTGAAGTATTCCTTTTCTGTGTCGATAACATCGGATATAACAAGATGTTCATCAAGAGACAAATCTGAAATTTTCTGATCCTTCCTCAGATGGTCGACTGCGCAGTTCCTCGCAATAGTGAAAAGCCACGTCTTGAATGAGCACTTCCCTCGGAAAGGCGGCTTTTTAATGGCAAGCTTTACGAAGGTCTCCTGCACTATATCATCGGCAAGGCACATATTATTCACTATACTGTTGAGGTAAAGCGACATTCCCTCATGATATTCATCAATTATTTCTATTAATCCATTATCATCACCATCAAGGAAACGGCGGTAGCGCTCTGCATCGTTTCCCATTAGATTACCCCCTTATGTTTTTAAGGCAAATTTGCTTTATATCTATTAGACGTATGAAACCTGAAATTTACGCACCCAAATTTTTATTTTTCCGAAAAAAATTTTTTTCTCTCGGATACACATACTTTCAATTATATCATAGCACTGTATTTTCAGCCTGTCAATCAAACATTATGTAATATCACGGAACGTTCTGTTAATTTGCTTAATGTTTGACTGCAATGACGCTATAACAACAAAACAGCTCCCATCGGGGAGCTGTTTGATATGGTATTATTTTTTCAGAAGTTCCTTTCTCAGCAGGACAAGGTCAAATATATCGGCGGCGCCGTCCTCGTTCATGTCAGCAAGCATGAACTGCATCTGACTGAAGCTTTCTGCTCCGCGGAGGTATTTACACATAAGAAGCAGGTCGGCTACCTTTATTTTGCCGTCAAGGTCTACGTCGCCTGACTTGTAGTCCTCCTTGAAGGTACAGGTCAGCGTTACTGCCTTGCCAGCTTCAACGGTTATAGTCGGAGAATCGGAAGTCACCGCTCCCGACCAGCCTGCGAAAACATAGCCCTTTTCAGGCTTTGCAGTAATATTCACCTTCTGTCCGCTGTTATATGAACCCGTCCAGACATTTCCCGAAAGCGCTGTATCTGCCGAATCAACGGAAATACTTCCATTTCCCTGTGCTGTTACGGTAACAGTCGCGGTATTATCGGAGATACCGAGGTATTTCTGCATATTTGCCACGGCATATTCTGCGCGGTTCTTGAAAAAGGTGCGCATTACGTCCATTTCGTCGTGATAGAAGCTCTCCTGCTCCGCTATGAACGTGTCAAAGTCCGTATCGGGAGCGCCGTCGCACCAGCGCCATGCAGTCATGGTCAGGTAGTCCATGTACCTGCTTTCCTCGTCGTCAAGCTCTTTCACCATTTTGTCCGACTCGAATACAGAGTAGGCGTAGGAATAGAACTTATCCGCAAACATCTGCTTGAATTCGGGATTTTTGAGGAGCTCCGCAAATATCACAGTGGGGATAGCGTCCGAAACACCGTCCATTTTTGTGAAGCTGTCGTGCTGATAGGACTCAACATCGCCGAAATCCTCATAGGTAAGTCCCACTGAATAATCGAAATCAAATGCGCCGAAACGCCATTTGCCGTCGCTGTAGACATTGCCGTCTATGGCGTCGCCTGTGTATCTCCACATGAGATAGTTGTAGTTAGGCCAGTCCCATGTGCCGAGGTACAGACCTGTGCAGTAGCAGTCGATAAGGCTCTCGAAGTCAACCTGCGAAGCCACATATTCGTAGTTTTCGGGAACTGTCAGGTCATTGTCGCGGCAGTACTCACCCAGAAGCTGAAGATTCAGCGGCTCGTCGTCAGGACCTTCCTCAAGCTCGCCGTTCTTTATTAAAGAAACGTTTTCCGCAGGAACGCCGTAATTGGACTGTATGTAGTAATCCGAGGCTTTCTCGGTTATCTCGTACATTCCCCACAGCTCGCCGTCGATGAACAGCATACATCTGTCATCTGCGTAGGTAGCCAGTGCAGGCATATCGCGGAGAGACGAATTTACCACGCGCTCTCTTAGCCTGTCCACCCATGAGACTGCTCTCAGACCGAATGAATCGTAGCGCTTTATCTTCTTGCCGTCATCTGCGGAATAATTGTTGTCAATGAGCTTATAATCCAGCTTTGAATCGCCGTATTCGCTCCTTGCATAGACATTGAAGCTCTTTACAACGCTGTTCCGCGTAGACGAGCCTCTTATGCGTATGCCCATTTTCTGCGAGAAGCCCAGCTCTCCGTCCTTGAAATAGGTGATATCAGCCTCGCGCTCCCAAGCCTTTCCCGTCGAAATAAAATTGGCAGGCATTTCCGTTGTGCCGTCGGTCTTGAGCCAATCAAGGTACTGCTGACCTGTAACGTATATGCCCTTATCCTTGCCGAAAAGGTTATCGGGATCGGTAACGAGAGAAACTACAGGGATACCCGAGTAGTATTTCAGCTTTTCATCGTCCATTACGAAATATGTCTTTGAGGACACTCTGCCAAAGGTACCGTCAGCGGACTTCGAGGCCGCTCTTACGATAGTTGCCTTGTCCATTTTTTCGGGATTCGCCTCAAACCACTGGGTAGGCGTTATGGAATAGGCACTGTTCTCCTCATGCTGATACTTGCTGTAGACGTTTTCATCAGCACTTCTGTCGTACATCGTTATAGCGCCGCTGTAGACCTTTGCGGTCTTTGATGTGGTCGGATCGGAGCCGTCAAGGGTATAATAAACCGTGTCCGACGAGCTGATAGTCAGCTCCTTGACCTTGTCTGCGCTGTAAAAGCCCGATTCCAGCGAGAATACAGGCTCCGCAGGCATATTCTTGTTTGCAGCAGCAGGAGTTGGCGGCATTACCGCAAAGCTGCCGTCTGCTGTACGTCCGTAAGTGGAGTCCTCCGCAAGGGCGGGTATCTCAAGCTTTTGAAGAGCTGTTCCGTCAGGAGCCGAAAGTATAAGAGTCTCCCCTGACTTGCTCAGTCCGAAGCCCGTATTAAGTTCTGTCAGTCCCTCAGCCTTTTTATCGGCAACTACAAGGAGATATCCTCCCTTTTTTATAACAGTTCCCGACGGAAATACGAACCTCTGCGACGAATCCGCGCTGTCGGAGATACCGAAGCCCGACAGGTCGATATCCTTGCTGCCGCCGTTATACAGTTCTATCCAGTCTGAAGCTCTGCCGAGGCTGTCTTTGAAGCTGCTTTTATTCTGGGTGCAGACCTCGTTTATGAAAAGTCCGTCTGCGCTTTGCTCAGCCATGGTACGCGGAAATGCGCATTGGAGTGAAGCGGCCATAAGGAGCGCCGCCGCAAAGCTCCCGATTTTCTTTAGTTTTTTCATAAAAATGCCTCTCTGTTAATTAATAATAAACACATTATAGCACACATTCATAAACAGTTCAATGATTTTTTTGCTGTGAAGCACCTGTTTTGACGATTTTTCTTTATATACCGCAAAAAATGATTAGAATCGCGGCATAAAAATGGCTATAATTTATTATGACATATTTTCTGAAAGGACTAAAAACATGAAAAAAGCAAAAATGATAGCCGCTGTTATGGCGCTTCTTATGGCAGGCAGCTCGGTGAATTATGCACCTGATAATTCTGCTGACAGTCTTTTTACAGCTAACGCAGCAACAGCTTCGACTACCACAGAACTGAACCTTAAAGGTAGCTTTTCAAACAGCGATTACTATGAATTTAAACAGGGCAGCGACGATAATTCCTTCATTTTCAGCATTGAACTTTACGATGACCGCGGAACCTCTGCAAAGCTCCTTAAATTCCGTGAACAGATCAAGGATTTTGAATACGCCTTCGTATTTGATGATAAAAATGTGGTCGTACAGAAGAATGCACTGTGCAATTTAGGCGACTTCTATTCCGTTCAGGCAAAGCTGAAATTCCCTGAAAACACTCCTATGCGCGAATACGGCTTTAAGATCGTTGTAACAAAAGCTATTGATAAAAACGGCAAAGACGTTACATCTAAATTCAATACATATAACGGCAAATATTCCATACTTGACAAAAACGGAAAGGATACGGGAAGACCCGATCCCGAGGTTGAAATAGTAAAAATAACCTCGATGAGCATAAGCCGAGCAGCCAGCGGCGCCGAAAAGCTTGCAGGCAACGAAAGAACGCTGACCGACAAAGGCTATTATGTATCAGGCAATATCAACGGCAAAGACCATTATTTCAAGGAATTTGACTATGATGTTGAGCTTGATGATCCAAAAGCTGTTATACTTGAAAAGAAATTATCAGCTGAGCAGCAGAGTTACGGAGGCTATTTCTTCTATCCGACAGTTAAGATAAAGATACCCGATGATTCGGCTGTCGGAAATCACGAATGCAAGATAACCATAAAAAAAGCCGTTGATCTCAACGGCAAAGATGTTACAAATAAACTCCTCTCTAACACATTATTTTATTATTATACAGTAACCGGCAATGAAGGCACAACACCCGTAACAAAAGGCAAGCCTTCACTGGGCGATCCCAACGGCGACGGCGCTATCAACGCTATCGACGCTTCGATCATACTCACTACATACACAAGGATAGCTACCAGCAGGTCCAAGCCCACAAACGATGAGCTGGCATACTGCGACGTAAACAATGACGGCGCAGTAAACGCTATCGACGCTTCATATGTGCTTTCCTATTACGCATATAATGCCACAAACAAAAATAAGATAAGCTTTACAGATTATATTAATAAGAACGCTGAGACAAACAGCCACTAAAAAAACAGCTGTCGGGATAAACGGTTCCCGACAGCTTTATTTTTTATTCAGTTCAGCAAAGATTGAGAAGTCTCCTCTGAACCGCCAGAGCGTCCATTGGAGTAATGCCGTCGTTGGTGTTGTTTACGTCAGCATTGAACTCGCCTCTTATTGACAGGCTGTATTTATTCGGATTACAAAGCGTCTGCATTATGAGAACAACGTCGTTCATCTTGACTTCGCCGTCAGCAGTTGCGTCGCCTGTTCTGTAGGGAGCGGCTTTCGGAGCCTTCGGCTCGGTTTTGTTAGCCTTGTCCATATCAAACAGGAGATCGCCCAGCGATACTATGTAATCATAGTAAACTCCGTATGGCATATCATGGAAGAAGCCTGAATTACGGTCGTAATATCTCCAGTCTCTGTTCTCGAACTGAGTATACAGCTCTGAAGCAAAGAACTCGTTGTACAAATCAAAATCAACTGTTCCGTACTTGGAGATATAGATACCAGCAAAAAGAACATCATAATCGTCGCAGATGATACCGTTTTCGTTGCAGTCAAGTGAAGCTATGGCGTCGCCGTCTGGATTCCAGTCAGGTCTGTTAAAATCCACGTTGCATCTGCCGTTGTTGGCGCGTGAGAACATATTAGGATCGTACCAGCGCTTGACTGTCTCTACCACCTCGTCTGTGGTGTACTCCTTGACAGTGATGACTCTGTAGCAGGCGGAAAGTATCTCCATATCCAGATCGTCAAGCTTTCCGTCGGCGTTCATATCGGGAGCAGCTGTCCTGCCCTCCCTGACAGCCTTTTCGTACTCGGGGTAGGTAGCTGACATATAGTTCTGATTGTTGCTGTGCCAGCTGAGTATATCGCAGTAGTCCTCATACTTTACAAGACCTGCTTCGATAGCGTCAACTCTTGCCTCGCCCATGTAATCATACTCATATTTTATCCTCTCAAAGAATTCACCCTTTGAATTGGTGAATTTTTCATCATGTCCTGATATGCAAGCTACACACTCTCTGAAGCGTATATTGTCCAGATATTTCTCGTCGGCATTTGAGATGAGATACTCATAGCATTTATCGGGATCAAGCCATTCCTCAGTGAAATCATAGTTGTTTATGATCTCCTTGGTAACAAGGACAGAACCCGCGTCAAAATCATGACCGATATATCTGTGCTCTCTGTAATACTGAGCGCAGTTTTTCAGCGTAGACTCCTTCATGGGGAAGTCCTGATAAAACATATCGGCAGGAATACAGAAGCCTATATCCTCGGACTCGGTTCCAAGTATGGAATCCAGTCTGTGTTCGATCGCCCAGCCTCTGTTATCAGGATCAACGCCGTATTTCTCGGCAAATTCATCGCGTATGTCAAAGTCAAGGTTCCATAATACATAGCCTACCAGATAATTATCAAACATCCAGTAATCAAGGCAGTCCTTGTAATCCACAACGCCGTCCTCATTGAAATCAAGACTTACGTTATTCTCGCGATCGTACTTTACAGCATAATCGTATTTTAAATTCGGCTGGGGCATACTTGAGATCCAGTCAATAAAACGCCATGAATCATCAGATACCCTGCCGTTCTCATCCTTATACTTGTAAGCGTCAAAATCCTCGGGAACAATACCGTTATTAAGCAGATAATAATTGTAAATGGTGTTCATATCAGGGCTTTTTGCCGCATAGGCGTCACGGGCATCGAAGATATCGAATTTTCTGTCGCCGTTGAAATCGGGATCAAGCTCGCCTGATTCGATCTTGCTGTAATTTAATGTAGCAGAATACATATAATCCTCTTTCGGATCAAAGCGGACTATAGGTGAAGCGTTTGCAAGTATTGGATTTGCCATTGCTGAAGTTGCTGCTAAAACAGCCAGAAATTTTCTCATAACAACATTCCTTTCACTGTCAAATTGAGGTTCATTCGGTAATACATCAATATCAGTCGTAACTATGTTTTCATGCCTGTTCGTAAGAGCTGACGGATTCGCAGCAGTGGTCCGCTGTGCAGAAACGGAGGCTGCTGTAAGAGTAGTACGGGCTGTTGTTTTTACCGCAGCAGTTGTGACGATGTCCTGTTTTTCCTGTGTTGTGGCAGCAACGCTGTTTACCGATGAAGTAACAGATGGCGATACATTGCCGTCGGAAACCGGCTCGTCAGTGACAGTGGTCGGCTCGTTATGGCTGTCGGCATTTTTTGTGCGCTCAGGCATATTCTTCCATATACCTGCACCTGCTGCAACGGTCACGCAAAGACACAGAGCAGACAGCGCCGTTCTTTTCACGACGCGCAGCTGCGCCTTTTTCCGAGCTATCTTCTCATCTCTTCTTCTGAGAAGGTCACGAGTTATCTCATCCCATTCCCGCATACTTTATCCCCTCCTTTTCCAACTCTTCACGGAGAGCTTTTTTCGCCTGATATAGCAGATTTGTCATCTGTCGGCTGCTTTTATGCATTATACACGCCGCCTCTGAATTGCTGAAGCCCTCTATATACGTAAGGCATATCGCCTGACTGTACTGGCTCCGCAGTTTTTTCAGCGCTCTGTGTATCATCAGCTTTTGTTCCTCTTTGATATAGTTTTCCTCGATATCCAGCCCCGAATTCAGTTCAGAGCACTCGTCAAGCGAGGTATCGCCCTTTTTCTTCATACGCCTGAGATAGTCTATGGCAAGATTCCTTCCAATGGAAAAAAGCCATGTCTTGAACGAGCTTTTTCCCGTATATTTCGGCTTTTTATACGCAAGCTTGAAGAAGGTCTCCTCCATGAGCTCCTCAGCATCATGGATATTATTGGTAAAACTATTCAGATAGATAGTGAGACCGTCCTTATATTCACGGACAATGTCTCCAAGAGCTGAATCGTCTCCGACAAGATAACGGCTGTAGCTACTTGCACCATTATCCATTGAACGGCTCCTTTCCGGAAATATTTTGCCTTTCACTTATTAGACGAGTTTTACAGGGCAAATGTCTTAGAAAAAACAGAAATTTTTTCCAGAACTTTTATTTTTCCGATCTATCGACTGTGAAAGTCCTTTTTTATTATACCATGAGAATGGTTACCTTTCAATATTTGTTAAGTGATGCCTGTTATTTTATTATACTATTCAGATTATCATGATTTGAATATACAATACGTATATTAGCTCTTGGATATTTTTTTGCTGCAATCAGCAAAACTTCCGAGGTCATAGTGCATTTTTAACAAACTTTCCCAAATGTTCACAAAAATATATTGATTTTCAGAGAGAAAAGGACTATAATTACAACATAGAGTGTTATATATTTTATATAACTATCTGTAGAAAATGTCTTATATTTTATAAGGAGGATATATTTTATGAAAAAAACAATTGCCGGTATTTTAGCCTTCATTTGTGTTCTGAGCCCTCTGAGCGGCGTTTGGACACCTTCAGGCAGCAGCAGTACCTCTATTATTATGGAGGCTTCAGCAGCAGAAGCTGCTCAGCCTGGTAAAAATGCAAGCCAATACAACTATGAATACGCGGATACAACTATGTACTCGCACAAGTTTTCACTTGTAACCAAAGTTAATACATGGCAGTCTGAGGATAAAAAGTTCTCATATGGTGTTTATAAAGTAACTGTATCGCCTACTAGTGGAAAAGCAGATGGATTCACCGAATATGTTATTGGTATCTCAAAAGCTAACGAAAATGTTATCGACGTTGACCTTTCAGCAGATTTACAGGTACCTTCTGCTGTTTTGGAGTCCGCCGAGAAAGCCGGTATCGAAATAACAGGCAATAATGTACGCTATCTCGCAGCAAAGTCATTCAACAACTCATATCTCAAGACTATCAATCTCGAAGGCGTTGAATACATTGACAACAGCGCATTTGGCTCTTGTAAATACATCACCGATGTTGAAATTCCAGCCTCTGTAAAATATGTAGGCAGCAGCGTATTCTCTGCCAGCGGTCTGAAGACTCTCTCAGTTCAAAATGAAATGCCTGTTATCCCTGCTGAACTCTGTAAAGGAACTCCTCTTACTAAAATAACATTTGCACATCCTGAGTTCATTCACACAATAGGAAATTCTGCATTTATGAACTCAGCTATTCTGGACCCTATCTGTTCTATAAATTATATAGCTGATACCAGTGGGTTTGAGTCTCTTAAAGTCGGTAATAGTGCATACGCAGGCTGTACACAGATAAAGGAAGTTCCAATGGCGAAAAATGTTGTGTCACTTGGAATAGACTCATTTAAAGGCTGCACAAGTATAACATCTATCACTTGCGGTGAGAATCTTCTCGGAATGGATCAAAATTCTTTCAGCGGCTGTACATCACTTAAGGAGATAACTTTCAATGATATTCTCATTGGCATTGGCGGCGGCTGTTTCCAAGGCTGTACTTCTCTCAAAAACGTATCAGGTATTCCTGAGACCATTGGCGACTGGGTTAATACAGGCGCTAATAATACAGGGTACGGTTTAGGTACTGGTGTATTCAGTAAATGTACAAGCCTTGAAAGCTGTACTCTTCCTGAGAAAATCACAGTAATACCTTCGAGTACATTTTTGGGGTGTAGTTCATTTACCACAATAGATTTCAATTCACACTCAGGCGGAAAAAATATAAGAACTATAGGAAACAGTGCTTTTTCCAGTTGTACAAGCTTGCTTTCGGCTAAATTTGCAAATGCTATCACAATTGGAAACTCAGCTTATTCAGGTTGTACTAAATTGAGGAGTGCAGACTTCCCCTCTGCTATATTTATCGGCGGAACAGAAGATTCTGCTGATATTGGAAAAATCAAAACATCTGATCTTGACGTAGCAACTAATACAATAAAATCAGGCGGCAGCTCTTTCTCAGGCTGTACTGCACTTGAAAAGGTCAATATCCCTACTTCACAGTACATTTTCCCAAACACATTCAAAGGATGTACATCTCTGACAGAACTTAAGGCAGGAAAGTGTAAGATCGTCGGAAATTATGCTCTCGACGGATGTACCGCGATAAAGGAGATAACTCTTCTCTCAGATCAGTACGGAAACAAAGCTCCTACAAAATCAAATACAACTGACGGTTATGTATTCAATAACTGTAAATCTGCTGAAAAGATCACAATTGATGCCAAGTTCCTCGTTGACTTCCCGAACAAGACTCCAAACGGCTTCTTTAACGGCTGTACCAATCTTTCAAATATCGTTACACAGAACGGTGACTTCTCAAAGGTTACTGTCGTTAGTACAAAGACATTCTCAGGCTGTGCAGCTCTGACAGAAATGAAGTTTGAGGATATCAGAATCGTTGAAAGCGACGCTTTTGCAAACTGTACTTCACTTACAAAGATCTCAGCTGATCAGAACACACCTCTTAACGCTGAGGATTATCTTAAGAACGCTTTCCTCAATTGTAAGAATCTCAGATTCGCTATTCAGGGCAATTTCTCAACTATAGGCGAAGCTGCATTCAAGGGCAGCGGCGTAACAGCTGTAAACCTTGAAGGTATGCAGGGCGGTACCGTTGTTATTGGCAACAATGCTTTTGAGGGATGCGAAAACCTTACAGACGCAACTATTCTTTCGGATAATGCGGCTAAATTCTCAATAGGCACAAGCGTATTCGCAAATTGTCCTAACCTTAAGAATGCCGTATATGAGGGCAAGATTGTAACTGCAAGCATGTTCAAAAATTGTCCAACATTGGAAAAGGTAACTACAAATGCAAAGAACATCAAGGCAAACGCATTTGACGGCGATGCTAAGCTCACAATCCTTGCTGATAAGAGCGATCCTACAAAAACAATAATCGCAGATGAGATAAATGAGTATGCATTCAGAGGTTGTAGATCACTCAAGGAATTCCCTGCAAACAAGTCGACTGTCCTCAAGGGAACTGCTATTTTCGCAAATTGTCAGTCACTTAAAGAAGCTGAAGTCGGAATACTTACAGCAAGCATATTCTCAGGCTGTTCAAGCCTTAGCAAGGTAACTCTCGATAACATTACAACAATTCCAAAGAGCGCATTTGCACAGTGCACATCACTTGAAAGCATTGCTATCGAAGATATGGAGACTATCGGTGCTAACGCATTCGACGGCTCAGGACTCAAGAGCGTAAAGCTTAACGGCGCTCAGACTGTTGACACAAGTGCTTTCGCTAACTGCGCTAATCTCACAAGCGTTGATGTGACAGCGGACAAGCTCAATTCCAAGGCATTTTATAACTGCGGAACAGCCGAAGATGTGACTGCAATGAGCGCAACACTGAATGTAAGCAATATCGGTGCAAATGCATTTGAAAACTGTGCTAAGCTCAACAGCGTTACTATCAAATCCGATGACTCACACAAGCTTGCAAGCCTCGGCGCAAGCGCATTCAACAACTGTAAGAACCTCAATACTATCACAATAAACGGCAATCCTACTATGGGAAGCAAATCTGTCGGCTTTATCAACAACAAGGTAAACACAGGCTTCATTCTCGTTGGTGATACAGGTTCAACAGTTAATACATACGCAACTAACAACAATATCAAGTTCCGTGACGCATCAGGCTTCGATCCTTCAACTATCGTTGTTCCCGGCGACGCTAACTGCGACGATACAGTTGATATGTCAGATATCGTTCTTATAATGCAGGCTCTTGCAAGTCCAAATAAATACGGCACAAGCGGTACTGACAAGAATCACATAACCACTCGCGGCATTGAGAACGCAGACGTTTTTGACAGAGGCAGCGGTATGACAAATGCTGACGCACTCCAGATACAGAAATATCTGCTCAAGCTTATTGACAAGCTTTCATAATCTTTCCGCCCTCTCTGAAAATATCTTTTACAAAAAGGCTATATCCTTGTGATATAGCCTTTTTTATGTATCTGCTCCTTACCGAAAGCCGTAAAAAAACTCCCGCACAGATGTACGGGAGTTTTAAAACAAATATTATAATGACAAAGACCGATTAAGCGCGTGTGTGGACCTGACCGCCGCCCAGTGTCTTTCCGTGAGCCTTAGCCATATCAGAAATATTTACGTTCTGGTAACCATTCTGTGCAAGCCATGGGAGTACTTCTTCCATAGCTGCTGCTGTGTTGGCATATGTCTCGTGGCAAAGAACGATAGCGCCTTCAAGTGAGCCGTTCTGTGCAGCCTGCTTGATAGTGTTTACGATCTGATCCTTGGAAGCGCCGTTCCAGTCCTGAGTGTCGATCGCACAGCTGATAAGCGGTACATCGTTGAGTGCGGACTGAACTGTTGCGTTGCTCTCAAGGTAAGGAAGTCTCATAAGCTTTGAAGGATCAGCGCCGATGATGCTCTTGAGCTTGCTGTTGCACTGCTCCCACTCGCTTCTGATCTGTGAAGCGCCCATCTGTCCGAGGTGTGGGTGAGACTTAGTGTGGTTAGCTACTTCCATGCCGTTCTGGTACTCGTACTTGATCTGGTCGTTGGACTTGATCCAGTCACCAACGTTGAAGAATGTAGCTGTCATATTGTTCTTGATAAGTGCGTCGATAATTCTGTATCCGGGATCAGACTTGCTTGTCGCGCTTGCGCCGTCGTCGAATGAGATAGCGCAGAGCTTCTTGCCGCTCTGAACAGCTGTGTTGTTCTGCTGCTGTGGCTGCTGATTATTCTGCTGCTGATTCCAGTTCCACTGGTTCTGCTGCTGGTTGTTGTTCTGCTGCTGATTCCACTGGTTATTCTGCTGCTGTGTATTCTGCTGAGTATTGTTATTGCTTCCGCCGCCGCTTGTGCCGATAGTAAGCTTTGATACGTTAGCCTTACCGCTGCTCTCCCAGCCCTCAACATTGAGTGCTACCTCTGTGAGGTTACCGATGTTCCAGCCTGCTTCTGCCCAAGCCTTGAAGTGGTCTGATACTGTGATAGTACCTGATGTTCTCTTTGACTTGCGAACGCTGAAGTACTGCTTGAATGTCTCGGTAGTGCCGAGGATAGTAGGACCTGTATGGTCGAGCTGGAATATCTCATACTGAGCGCCATCGATAGTAACGGTCTTGCTCTGTCCGTTTGCTGACGGGCACCAGTTTACCCAGTCCTCGATGATGTAGTACTCTACGAGCGGATTCTTCATCCAGCCGTATACGCAGAGACGTGAGTTGCCCTGTGAGCTTGCTGAATAGTCAGCTGCATAGTCCATTACAATCGGACCGTAATCTGTAGCCTTCTTTGATGCGTCATAGTTTCTGCCGCGGCGAGCAAGGAAGTTACCTCTTGAAACTGCTGCGTTCCACTCTGTGCTGAATGAACCGCCGCTGCCAAGTGTCATTGAACCGCTTCCGCCTGTGTTGTCAAGCCATATCTCATAGCTGTAGCCGTCAACGTTGTCGCCCTTGTGCTGAGTCTGACCGCTGCCTACGCTGAACTTCTGTCCGCTTGCTGTGAAGTTGGAGCTGTTGTTCTGCTGCTGCGGCTGCTGATTCTGCTGCTGGTTGTTATTCTGCTGCTGATTCCAGTCGTTGTTCTGATTCCAGTTCCACTGGTTCTGCTGCTGGTTGTTGTTCTGCTGCTGATTCCAGTCGTTGTTCTGGTTCCAGTTCCACTGGTTCTGCTGCTGATTGTTATTCTGCTGCTGATTCCAGTTGTTGTTCCAGTTCCACTGCTGATTCCAGTTAGCATCACCGTTAGGAAGATTCGGGATCGAACCGAGGAACCACATCTGAAGTGACTGTGCGTCGCTGTTTGTGATGCCGCTTCCCGGATTGAATACGTCACCATTGTATGCTCCCTGCTCGGAAAGGTTGTACTTGTTCGGGTTAGCAAGTGACTGCATGATAGATACGGTATCGCCCATATCTACATTATTATCGCCGTTTGCGTCACCCCACTTTGTTACGTTGGTGAACCAGTCCTGATTACTCCAGTCATTATTCTGATTCCACTGGTTGTTCTGCTGCTGATTATTATTCTGCTGCTGATTCCACTGGTTGTTCTGATTCTGATCCCAGTTCCACTGCTGCTGAGGCTGCTGATTCTGCTGGTTCCAGTCATTGTTCTGCTGCTGATTCTGCTGCTGGTTGTTGTTCTGCTGCTGAGTATTGTTATTATTGTTGTTGTTTGAAGGTGTAACGCTGCCGCCCTTTGCAAGAGCAACTACTCGATCATAAGCAGGCTTTGGCTTGTAGCCCTGTGAGAACAGGAGCGGATTCTGTGAAGATCTCCAGCTTACGTTATCTGATGTTCCCCAGATAGTAAGAGCAGGTATCTTATCAGAGTTAGCCATTGCGATCTTGAAGATGTCCTCATAGAGGTCAGCCTGTGCGTTAAGGTCTGAGCAGGTGATATCCAGCTCAGTTATCTGAACTTCCAGACCTGTGCTGAGGAACTTGTTAAGAGCTGTCTCAAAGGTCTTGGCGTCTGGATAGTTTGTAGCAAGATGAGCCTGCATACCGATACCGTCGATAGTACCCTGCTGCTTGAGCTTCATTGCCATGTTGTAGATATCGTTTGTCTTAGCGCCGATGTACTCGTTATAGTCATTCAGGTAAAGCTTGCAGCCTGCAGGAGCATACTTTCTTGCATACTTGAATGCGTTGAGAACGAATGAATCATCGCCGTAAACCTTTACCCAGTTGGAGTTGCTTGCAGGTCTGAGTCCGCCGCCGTCGTTAACGAAGAGCTCGTTGCATACGTCGTATGCATATACGTCAAGCTTAGGATACTGAGTCTTGAGTGCCTCGAATGTATTCTTTATCATGCTCTCAAGACGCTGATCCATGATATCCTTTGATACGTAAGCACCGTTGCTTGAGAAGTTCTCACGGAAGAACCAGTCAGGAGTCTGGCTGTACCAAACGAATGTGTGACCGCGGAGAGAGATGCCGTTGCTCTCGCAGAACTTCAGAGTCTGAGCTGCTCTGCTGAGATTGATCTGTGTATTTACATTGTTGCCCTTCTGCTGACAAGCTGACTGATCGAGTATCGAATCAGGCTTGAGCTCGTTCTCGGGAGTGATAGAATTGTAGTTCTCCTTGAGGAACGAAGCACCTGAATTAAGCTCGTTAGGGCTTACAGATGTACCGATCTTGAACCAGGGAGCAAAGAGATCCTTGAGTCCTGAACCCTGTGAAGTGCTTGTGTTGTTATTCTGCTGCTGATTCCACTGATTCTGCTGCTGGTTGTTATTCTGCTGGTTCCACTGGTTCTGCTGCTGGTTGTTATTCTGCTGGTTCCACTGGTTCTGCTGCTGGTTGTTATTCTGCTGAGTGTTGTTGTTTCCGCCGCCGCTTGTGCCGATAGTGAGCTTTGATACGTTAGCCTTACCGCTGCTCTCCCAACCTTCTACGTTGAGTGCAACCTCTGTGAGGTTACCGATGTTCCAGCCTGCCTCTGCCCAAGCCTTGAAGTGGTCTGATACTGTGATTGTACCTGATGTTCTCTTTGACTTACGAACACTGAAGTACTGCTTGAATGTCTGAGTGTTGCCGAGGATAGTAGGACCTGTATGGTCGAGCTGGAATATCTCATACTGAGCACCGTCAATAGTAACGGTCTTGCTGCCGCCGTTTGGTGATGGGCACCAGTTTACCCAGTCCTCGATGATGTAATACTCAACAAGAGGATCCTTCATCCAGCCGTATACGCAGAGTCTTGAGTTACCCTGTGAACTTGCTGAATAGTCAGCTGCATAGTCCATTACGATAGGACCATACTCTGTAGCCTTCTTTGTAGCATCGTAGTTTCTGCCGCGGCGAGCAAGGAAGTTACCTCTTGAAACTGTAGCATTCCACTCTGTGCTGAATGAACCGCCGCTGCCAAGTGTCATAGAACCGCTTCCGCCTGTATTGTCGAGCCAGATCTCGTAGCTGTAGCCGTCAACGTTGTCGCCCTTGTGCTGAGTCTGTCCGTTGCCTACGCTGAACTTCTGTCCGCTTGCTGTAAAGTTTGAGCTGTTGTTCTGCTGCTGTGGCTGCTGATTATTCTGCTGCTGATTCCAGTTCCACTGGTTCTGCTGCTGGTTGTTATTCTGCTGCTGATTCCACTGGTTCTGCTGCTGGTTGTTGTTTTGCTGCTGATTCCACTGGTTCTGCTGCTGGTTATTATTGCCTGAACCGCCTGTGCTTACTGTAACGCTCTTTACATTAGCCTGACCGTTTGAACGGTAGCCCTCGATATTAAGAGATACCTCATAGAGAGTACCTGACATATCAAGTCCTGCCTTTGACCATGCGTCAAAGTGCTTTGAAACGTCGATAGTGCCCTTCATGTAGTTTGTAGTGTTGTTCTTGGAACCGCTGGACTGACGAACGCTCCAGTACTGCGGGAATGTTGCAGTACCGTCGAGAGAAGGCTGATTGTAACGCATTGACTTACGGATATCATATGTGTTTCCGTTAAGAGTTACTGTACCCTTGTTCTCGCCGTCATTTCCAGGTGGTCTCCAATCGCCCCAGCCTTCTACGATGTAGTATTCCATAAGAGGATTTCTTGTCCAGCCGTATACGCACATATACGAATTTCCTCTTGGTGTGTACTCTACATCATAAGTGAGGACAATATCTCCGAAAGCCTTGTAATTCTTCTTCTGACTGTCGAAATTCTTACCCATACGAGCAAGGAAGTTTTCGATATTGCTCCATGAACAAGTAAATGAACCTGCACCCGGGTTCATTGAAGCCTGTCCCTGACCGTTCTGGTTCCACATCTCATAGTCATATCCGCCGACATTTCCTCTCGTCTGCTGATCGGCAGCAGATGCTACAGCGGGTATGCTTGAGGCTATCATCAGCGCTGAAACAGCTCCGCTGATAACCCTTTTCATTTTTGATAGCTTCACTTTAGATCACTCCTTTGAGTTTTTTGATTCAGGGCTCTGCCGAAACCGCCGCATAATGTGCAGCTTCAGAGAAGCCATGATTAGATTAAGAATCCCAATAAGTGCATTTTATATCTTATACACTATATTATAATGTCTTAACTAATTAAAACACAAGCCAAAATTTGCTGTCATCGTATTTTTGACCAGATATTGCGAAGTCTTCATCACTACACATGGCTAAAATTAGGCAAAAATCAAATATTGCTATCTGGTGCAAAGCGTCAAACGCAATTTTTGATAAGTAAAGTCATTTAAATTCACTGTACGGCAGTTGCGCCTTGATTTCCATTTTACCGATTTTTATTTCATTCAGACTCTGCAAACGTCGCATTTACGCCACGTTTCACTTTCTGCACAAAATGTTGTTCACCGTTTTCATAAAAACTATATTTATGCTCCAATAAAATTTTTGTGCTATCATATTTGGAATTTCCGAACTGTAAAACCACACCTGAATTTTACTATTTGTAGGAATATCGTTGTTTTCTCCCCGAAAAATCGGCAAAGCTCAGCAGCACAATTCATTTATTGCGCTTCACTGGTCGTTAATTGCTCTTTGTTGTCTCATAATATTTTTAACCACGGGTGGAATATCACAGGCGAGCTCCAATAAAAATGCACAACCCGTCTATACTTTGCATAGTCGGATTGTGCATTACGCTGATTTTTATAAAATCAAAACTGTTTATCCCTTAAAAATACTTAATTTCGCCCAGTACGAACTTCTTAAGGAGCTTAAGGTCTTCCTTGTCTATAACATCGTCGCTGTTGATATCAGCTGCTCCGAAGTTTTCCGCGTCTCCGCTGAGGACCGCTCTCTTCATCTTGCAAAGGTCGAAGCTGTCTATCTGACCGTCGCCGTTGAGGTCTCCGATAGCGTAATTCTCGACCTGCTTGTCGGTTCTCCACCAGTTCACGTTGTAGAGATAGCCTTCTCCGCCCGTGAATACGAAATAGATATCGTGCTTGCCCTGAGTTTCAGAGATGCCGCACCTCTGAGTGCCCCATGTCTGCCAGCCGTTAGTGCTCTTGATGTCCATTCTTCCGATGACCTGACCGTCGGGCTTGTCAAGGCGCACTTCAAGCACAGCTCTTGCGCCGTTTGAGCCGATACGGAAGTCGATATTCTTGACGCCGCTGAGGTCCACAGCCTTGAAGCCGATGTACTCGCCGTTTTCGATATAAGCAACGTCCTTTCCGCCCTCAGAGCAGTCCTCGGTGTCGATACCCGACTTGAAGTCATAGGTCTCAGCCTGTACGACCTTGCTGAGCGACTTGAGTCCCGTCAGTGAAAGCGGCTTGCTTGTGGTCGTAGTAACAGGCTTTGTTGAAGCCTTGGTTGTCGCTGTAGTTTTTGCTGTTGTAACAGTGGTCTTGGCTGTTGCAGCCGTGGTTTTTGCTGTTGTTGTAGTCGTTGTAACAGCCTTTGTCGTTGTCTGTACAGTAGTTGTGGCCTTTTCATCAGCGTCGCCCACATAAACAGCCTGAACCGAAGCGTCATTCTCAATTCTTACCTTGATGTAGGTATCCGTAAGCTCTCCGCTGCTCAGCTTTGCGCCGTTCAGCACCCAGTGTGAGAACTTCTGCCCCTCAACGGGAGCAGCTGTAAGATGGAGGTCATAATCAGCATGATAATTACCGCTCCAACTGCTTATCTTACCAAGGTCAAGGCTGTTCAGCTTTATGCTGCCCTTGTCGGCAGTGTTCACTACCGTAAGCTTGTGAGGCTCTCCCGAAAGCTTCATAGCGTTTCTTGTGGTGCGCTCTGCGTAAGGATAGCGCTTGTCATAGAACTCTGTAAGTGTTGCTATCGACTCCTCAAAGCGTCTTATGCCGTTGTCGCCCGATAAGCTGCCCGAATGGAAACGTGCATATGTATCGGCTATCTGCTGTCTGTAGCTGTTTTTATAGCTGTTTATAAGTGTCTTGGTCTTGTTGGGTTCAAAGTTATAATTTGCAAGGTCCATCATAGTCCTTGCGAATTTCATTCTGAAGGAGTCGTTATTGAGAAGTCCGTTGAACATTCTTGCCAGCTGACTGTTGTTATTGCGGATACGCTCGAAGCCGTCTGCGCGATAGGACTTGTCGTCAGTACCGTAAAGTCCCTGTCCCGATTCTGTATCGAAGAGTATCATTCTCCACTTGCCGTCGGCGTAGGGATTGTTCTCGTCAATAGTATTTGAGCGCCATGCGCTGAAGTTGTTCTGCGGCCAGTCTGCATTCGACCAGTATATCTGAGCTGCAAAATAGTCCATGAAGCCTTGAATGTCTACCTTATTGCAGAACTCCTCAAAGGAAATGCTGCCGTTTGCAACACCGTCGCAAAGAGAGCGCCAGTCCTGAAGGTCTTTATCTGTACCCTCTTCGAGAGCGCCGTTCTCTATCATAGCTATGCTGTTCTTGTCAACGCCGTAATGATTTGCAAGAAAGCTTTTGTTAAGCTTTTCCTGCATCTGATAAATACCCCAGAACTCGCCGTCGAGGAAAAGTATGCACTCAGTCGAGGTCTGCTTTGCAAAGGTCTTATCCGCAACGAGAGTCTGATTTATGCTGTCGCGGAAGAAAGCCGATGTATTGTCATTTCCGCCGTTGCGGATAACGATGCCGTCGTATTTCTTGATAGCCTTGCCGTTTTTAGCCTTTGTTGCCTTGCCCGAGAAGAAATCGTAATCGAACTCGGATAAGCCGTACTCCTTGCGTGTATAGATATTGAAGCTCTTCTGCTCAAGGGCTCTTGAAAAGGCACCCTTGATACGAATGCCTACATTCTGGTCGATGACCTTTTCTCCGTTGTCGAACATAGTGAAGATAGCAGGACGTTCCCATTCTCTGCCCTTCATTGAATAGTTGGCTTTTTTCTCCCACGGCCACTTTTCCCTGTCGGCTTCTCTGTTCTGGTCATATATGTTGCCGAGGCAGTATATTCCCTTTTCCTTGTCAAAGAGATTTGCAGGATCGGTAACGAGAGAGATCACTTTCATATTCTTATAATAGCCCGAATTTGTTTTGCCGAGCATATATGTCTTCGTAACGTATTCGCTGGCGTGATTATCCTTGTCAACTGCAACAGCGCGGATAATAACAGCCTTGTCAACGTTTCCGCGGGGAGCCTCTGCCCCGTCGGGAACGATATCAGTACGTGCGCTGAGACGGTTCTCGGTATCGGACATATCCTTGATACTCAGTGGCTCTGTGTACTTCTTCGAGCCGTACACTGGATCGCTTCCGTCTGTTGTATAGTATATATCGCAGCCCTCATCGGCTGTGAGAGTCAGTGTGAAATTGCTGTCATAGAAACCGCTTTCATGCGAGAAATTCGGCTTATGTACAGACGCACTTTCCTCGGGAGCAGAATTTGCCTTGTCGGGAGTGCCTTTAAGTATATAGAACTGTCCGCTGCCGTCGGGATACTGTCCGTAGGAATTATCCGCAGGGATAGTCTCAAATGTGATAGTCTGTGCGTTATTGCCGCCCTTGTCCGTCAGAGTAAGAGTTTCACCTGACGCTGACAGTCCGAAGGGAGCTATCTTCGTATCATTCTTTGCGGCGTCACTGTCGCAGAAAACAACAAGTCTGCCTCCTGCGGCGATATGCGTTCCGTCAGGGAATGCATATTTGTAAGGCTTATCAGCCTTGTCGGAAAGTCCCCAGCCTGAAATATCAGCTTCAGTCTTTCCGCCGTTGTAAAGCTCGATCCAGTCATAGCAGTTTCCGTCCGCTGCTTTGTAGGTGGTATTCTTAGAGCATACCTCGTTTACAGTGATCTGTACTCCCGATTCTGCATTTGCAGGAAGATATGCAGCGGTATTAAGCAGCATACCAAGACACAGAACTCCTGCGGCAGTACGTTTTCTTGACGTTTTATTCATTTTTTCCTCCAGCTTGTAACATTTCTCTCTTAATTATTTCCAGTTAATAAGTATTATGACTTTTTCCGTATATTCAGCAGATAAGTGTCACAAATACACACAACTTAAATATTATATCATATGTACATGGCTATTTCAAGCGTTTTATAGAATGTTTTTTCTAATTTATGAATCGTTTTTACAATACAAACAAATGCTTTATCACTTTGCAGTGTTTACTGCCGCAAATCGCATAAAAATTTTACCCTTCACTATAAAAAAAGGACGGCTTAAAACCGTCCTTTTTAAGCTGTTCAATTACTGCTTGTTGTATGTTACCCACTGATAGCGTGCTGTGAGCGGAGTTCTTCCGTCATAGTGTGCAAGCCACTCGTCAACTCCTCTGCCGGGCCATGCGTTCATCATGATCTTACCGGGGGTCTGAGGAATATTCTGGTTAGCTGTATAAACTGCCTTGCCGTCTACATACCATGTGATATGGTCGCGCTGCCAGTCGAATCCATAGGTGTGGAAGCCCTGTGAAGCGTCGAAGCCAAGGTCGTACATGAACTCATGCTTGCCCTGTCCGTTGGTATAGTAGTTGAACTGTACCTTTGTTGTGTCCTTGCCAAGGATCTCGATGTCTATCTCGTCCCAAGGATTGCCGTCGGACTCACCTGTGTAGGTGAAGAATGAAGAAACAACGCCGTTGTTCTTGATAGCCTGCATAGATGTTTCATAATAGCCGAAACCGTAGAAATCATTGGTTCTGTACTCAGCGCCTGCGTAGTTGTACTTGCCTGTTTTGTCTCTGTCGATAGTGAGTTCGAGAGCACCGTTTCTGAAAGCTGTCTGTGAAGCATACCAGCCGCAGTCAAACGGATCGCCGTTCTCCCAGCCGTCAGAAGCAATGAAATGGCGTGATGAGCCGTTTCTGAAATCATCAGACATAGTAGCATTCTTGTTCATCTCAGTGCCTGCGGGAACTGCATTGTTCTGAGGCTGCTGATTATTCTGCTGCTGATTCTGGTTGTTCCAGTCGTTGTTCTGGTTCCAGTTATTCTGCTGCTGGTTCTGATTGTTCCAGTCGTTGTTCTGGTTCCAGTTCTGCTGCTGGTTCTGATTGTTCCAGTCGTTGTTCTGATTCCAGTTCTGCTGCTGGTTCTGATTGTTCCAGTCGTTGTTCTGGTTCCAGTTGTTCTGCTGCTGGTTCTGATTGTTCCAGTCGTTGTTCTGGTTCCAGTTCTGCTGCTGGTTCTGATTGTTCCAGTCATTGTTCTGGTTCCAGTTGTTCTGCTGCTGGTTCTGATTGTTCCAATCGTTGTTCTGGTTCCAGTTGTTCTGCTGCTGATTCTGGTTGTTCCAGTCGTTGTTCTGGTTCCAGTTCTGCTGCTGGTTCTGATTGTTCCAGTCGTTGTTCTGGTTCCAGTTCTGCTGCTGATTCTGGTTGTTCCAGTCGTTGTTCTGGTTCCAGTTATTCTGCTGCTGATTCTGGTTGTTCCAGTTGTTCCAGTCATTACCGTAAGGCAGATTCGGGATCATGCCGAGGAAGAACATCTGAAGCGACTGTGCATCGTAATTGGTAATTCCGCTGCCGGGGTTGTAAACGTCGCCGTTGTACATTCCCTGCTCAGTAAGGCTGTACTTGTTGGGATTTGCAAGGGACTGCATGATATATACAGTATCGCCCATATCAACGTGGTTATCAGCGTTTGCGTCACCCCACTGTGTTACATTGTTCTGCCAGTCATTGTTCCAGTTGTTATTCTGCTGCTGATTGTTCCACTGGTTGTTCCAGTCGTTATTCTGCTGCTGATTGTTCCACTGGTTATTCCAGTCGTTATTCTGCTGCTGATTATTCCACTGGTTGTTCCAGTCGTTGTTCTGCTGCTGATTGTTCCACTGGTTGTTCCAGTCGTTATTCTGCTGCTGATTGTTCCACTGGTTGTTCCAGTCGTTATTCTGCTGCGGCTGCTGAGCATTATTGTTTGCAGGAGCTGCTGCGCCAGCGCCTGAACCGTCTGTGCTCACTGTTACGCTCTTTACATTTGCCGAACCGTTTGATCTGTAGCCCTCGATGTTGAGCGATACCTCGTAGAGCTTTCCTGACATATCAAGACCTGCCTGTGACCATGCGTCAAAGTGCTTGGATACGTCGATAGTTCCCTTCATGTAGTTGGTCTGATTGTTTGCAGAGCCGCTGGTCTGACGAACGCTCCAGTACTGCGGGAAGGTAGATGTGCCCTCCAAAGACGGCTGATTGTAGCGCATAGACTTGCGGATATCATATGTATTGCCGTTCAGAGTAACTGTACCCTTGTTTTCGCCGTCGTTTCCTGGTGGTCTCCAGTCGCCCCAGCCTTCTACGATGTAGTACTCAACAAGCGGACTCTTTGTCCAGCCGTATACGCACATATAAGAGTTTCCTCTTGGTGTGTATTCCACATCATATGTGAGTACGATATTTCCGATCTCTTTGTAGTTCTTGCCCTGACTGTCGTAGTTCTTTCCCATACGCGCGAGGAAGTTTTCGATATTGCTCCATGAACAAGTAAATGAACCTGCACCCGGATTCATCGAAGCCTGTCCCTGACCATTCTGATTCCACATCTCATAGTCATATCCGCCGACATTTCCTCTTGTCTGCTGATCGGCAGCTGCTGCCGCAACGGGAATGCTTGAGGCTATCACCAGCGCTGAAACTGTTCCGCTGATTACCCTCTTCATTTTTGATAGCTTCACTTTGATCACTCCTTTGAGTATTGTAAAAAAATCGCTGCGTCGGTCACGTCTGACCTTATTTCTCCAACTATTGCATAGATCAAGTATCCCCAAAAAGTGTACGAGCTCGTTTATCTTTTTCGTATATAATTATAATATCTCAACATATAGTTATACAAGTCATTTTTTGTTCTCGATGTATAATTTGACCAGATATTGCGGAATTTCAAAATTCACAATTGCCTATAAATCGCAATACGTGACGTAGTATCCATAATTCAGCACAATAATTGCACAATGGAGCGCAATAAAAATCAAATGCAAGATTTTCACAATTATTACATGATTTTACCATTTTTGAATTTTTAACGATACGTGATATCATACATTTCTTACCTCTCATCTGCAATAAAAACTCCGCAATATCAGCGTTGACTTTTATGTTTCCACTGTGCTATAATCATTTAGAAAAAAATATTTCAGAAAAGAGAGAAAACATGAAAAAAAGAATAATTATGTCAGTCCTCGGTGTCATGACAGGAGCTGTCAGTGTGGCTGTCTTCAAAACGGCTGCATTCGGCGTCGATCCGTTTCAGTCGTTTATGAGCGGTATCAGCAAGCTGATACCTATCAGCTTCGGCACTCTTTACGTCATCGTAAATGCGGTGCTGCTGAGCTTCAGCCTCATATTCGACAGGCATTACATCGGTATCGCCACATTTATCAATCTGTTCCTGCTGGGCTATGTTACCGAGTACTCCTACAAGTTCCTGCAATGGCTGGTGCCTGAGCCGTCAATGCCGCTTCGTGTGGTGTTCCTGATAGTGGGCATAGTCATCATATGTATCGGCTCATCGCTGTATATCACCGCAGACCTTGGAGTTTCCACATACGACGCAGTCGCGCTGATAATGGCAAACAAGTGGAAAATAGGGAAATTCAAATTCATACGTATCTGCACCGATGTGTGCTGCGTAGTCCTCGGCTCACTGATGTTCGTCGCAGGCGGCGGAAAGTTTAAAGCGATACCAACTATCGCAGGTATCGGCACAATAATCACTGCCTTCTTTATGGGACCACTTATCGAGTTTTTCAGCGTCCACCTTGCCCGAAAACTCCTTGATGATAAAAAAACGTCCTCGAATCAATCATAACACTTATATAGAAACTTATAGTTATTTATGGGGGAAACCTTTCTGAGGAAAGGTTCCTCTGACGGAGGCGTGCCCCTCTGTCACTGCATGACATCTCCCCGCACTGCGGGGAGTCACCCCCATCCCCCTTTCCAAAGACTTTTATCTGGTTTTTTCACAGATAGGGCGCTCCATAAATAAAAAAACCTGCAAAAATGCAGGTGCGCCCTATCTGAGAAAAAACAAAACGAAAGTTTTAGGGAGAGAGTTTGAGAGAACCCCTTTTTCAAAAGGGGTTCTCTCAATAATAAGCATAAATCTTCTGTATAAGTACTATGGCTAATTCGTGGACGTTTTTTTATCCATATCAGCTTTTAATGTACCGACGACCACTTGACGCTGTTTTCCGTCATCAGTGCAGGATATTACAGTAAGTCTGTTGTCGCCGAAATCATTCAGCACCCATGTCTCGCTGGGCTCGACTGTTCTGTACTCGGTAACGACGTATGCATACTTTGTATGCTTGTCATCGATATCGACGAGATACATCTCGTCTCCTGCCTTTATCTTGTCAAGGTCATTGAATATCTCAGCATATACAGTGCTGTTATGACCACAAATACAATAATTGCCCTTGCCGAGCGCTCCTGTTCCCTCAAAATGTCCTGCCGAAACCTGAAGCTGCTTTGAATCCGTCCCCTCAAGGACAGGAACTCTTATATCCAGACACGGTATCTCAAAATTTATGTTCTCATCAAGCAGCCTGCGAAGATATATCTCACGGCTTATCTTCCTGTAGCCGTAAAATAAAATCACACCTGCTCCGAGAACCACCATTATAATACCGATTACGAACATCGGCTTGTTCTTTTTCTGTGTTTTTTCCATATTGCTCTCCAAATAAGATTTGTATTAATTATATCACTTTTCCTCTCAATGCGCAATATGTGCGGAAAAATTATCTGCATAAACCAAAACCACCCGATGAACGGGTGGCTTTGTAAAAGACATTATCGCCTGAAAACAGGCTGTTATTATAAAGTTTTGATACCGCCGAGAAGATATCTCTGTATCTTAAGGGCGTCGCTTACAGTAAGTCCCTTGATCGCGGAATCAACATCGCCGTTGTCCACACCCTGCTGTGTGATGTGAAGCTCGTTAGTGCCGTTCACGCCGTATTTATTCGGATTTGCAAGCGCCTGCATTATAAGAACTACATCGCTCATATCAACAATGCCGTCGCAGTTAGCGTCGCCCTTGACGTTTGTATTCTGAGTAGTTTCTTCTTCATACTCCTCGTCGAGTATATTGAAAGTGAACTGATTCTGTCTTATCTCGCCGTCAAACTCATAGCTTACAGCAACGTGAGCTTCTCCGCTCTTTCTTGATCTGAATGTGAAGACAGCTTTGCCGTCCTCATCGGAGGTTCTGCTTACCTCATCAGCA